>LNFM01000736.1_pt1 | contig 78340 bp, 67 predicted proteins | sample 596031 | NCBI WGS metagenome assembly LNFM01 (sample SAMN04254537, study PRJNA301005) | activated carbon metagenome | isolation source: dual media filters at the Ann Arbor, Michigan drinking water treatment plant | place: USA: Ann Arbor | reverse complement strand
CCCCTGGCCGAACTCGCAGCCCATGAACAGCAGCTTCTTGCCAGGGGAGGTGGCCTGGTAGGCGAGCAGCAGGCGCAGGTTGGCGAACTTCTGCCAGACATCGCCCGGCATCTTGTCGAGCAGCGAGCGCTTGCCGTGCACCACTTCGTCGTGCGACAGCGGCAACAGGAAGTTCTCGGAGTAGGCGTAGAGCTGGCCGAAGGTGAGCTTGTCGTGGTGGAAGCGGCGATGGATGGGATCGTGCTCGATGTACGCGAGCGTGTCGTTCATCCAGCCCATGTTCCATTTCATCGAGAAGCCGAGCCCGCCGACGTACGTGGGGCGCGACACCATCGGCCACGCGGTGGACTCCTCCGCGAAGGTGAGTGCGCCCGGGTACTCGCGATGCACCAGCGCATTCAACTCGCGCAGGAAGTCGATGGCGTCGATGTTCTCGCGACCGCCGAAGCGGTTCGGCAACCATTCGCCGGCCTTGCGCGAGTAGTCGAGGTAGAGCATCGAGGCCACGGCGTCCACCCGCAGCCCGTCGATGTGGAACTCGGCCAGCCAGTAGGCCGCCGAGGACAGCAGGAAGCTCTTCACTTCGTTGCGGCCGAAATTGAAGATGTGCGTGCCCCAGTCCTTGTGCTCGCCGAGGCGCGGATCTTCGTGCTCGTAGAGCGCGGTGCCGTCGTAGCGCGCAAGCGCCCACGCGTCGCGCGGAAAATGCGCCGGTACCCAGTCGAGGATGACGCCGATGCCGGCGCGGTGGCAGGTATCGACGAACGCGCGCAACTCGTCGGGGGCGCCGTGGCGCGTGGTGGGTGCGAAGTAGCCGGTCGCCTGATAGCCCCAGGATTCGTCGAGCGGATGCTCCGACAGCGGCATCAGCTCGATGTGCGTGTAACCCATCTCCACCACGTAGGGCACCAGGTGTTCGGCCAGTTCCCCATAGCTGTAGAAGCGGCCGTCCGGATGCCGTTTCCAGGAGCCGGCGTGCACTTCGTAGGCGTTAAGCGGTGCATGCAACCAGTCGCGACCTTCGCGCGCCGCCATCCAGGTGCCATCGCCCCACGCGTAGTCCGAGCTCGCGCACACTCGGGCCGCGGTGCCGGGACGCAACTCGAAGCACCGCCCGTACGGATCGGCCTTCACGGCCACCGCACCCGTGGCGCGGTGACGAATCTCGAACTTGTACAGGGCATCCACCGCAACACCTGGTACGAACAACTCCCACACGCCGCTCGCCCCGCGGCTGGTCATGGGAAGACAGCGCCCGTCCCAGCGGTTGAAATCGCCGACCACGCTCACCCGCTCCGCATTTGGCGCCCAACAGGCGAAACGCACGCCAGGCACGCCGCTGCGCACTACGCGATGCGCCCCGAGCATGCGCCAGCCCTGGGTGAGACGGCCCTCATTGAACAGATACAGATCGTGATCGGAGAGCGCCGGTGCGAACGCGTAGGGGCTCACCACGTCGGCCTTGGCACCACCGTCGTACTCGATGCGCACCTGGAGCGGCGACCAGGGCGCCAGGCTGCCGCGCCACTCGAACAGGCCGGCCCCGAGCCGCGTCATCGGCTCGAAACCCGTGGCGGTGCGTACCGCGGCTGCCTTGCCATAGGGGTCGAAATGGCGGGCGACGTTACCACCGTTCTCGGCGTGCGCGCCGAGAAAGCCATGGGGCTCGTGCAGGCGGCCTTCGAGTAGTGCAGCGATGCGGGAATCGGTCACGGGAAGGGAGGAAAGCTCGCGCCGATGCGGTCGGAAACTCGGCAAGGGCGCTATTATAGGAACCGAGAGTGGGGCACCGGCAGAGGATGCGGCCCGACGCGCGTGTCGAATCGGTGCGCAGGGTCTACGATACCCGCTCGAGCCCGTCCGCGTGCCTTTTCCGTCGTCCGCCGCAATGTCCACCGAGCCAGCGACCCGCTTCGTCAGCCGCCTCACCAAGAGCACGTACGCGCTGGTGCTCGCCGGCGGCAGAGGCAGCAGGCTGCGCAACCTGACCGACTGGCGCGCGAAGCCCGCCGTTCCTTTCGGCGGCAAGTTCCGCATCATCGATTTCGTGCTGTCCAACTGCGTCAACTCGGGCGTGCGTCGCATCGGCGTCGCGACCCAGTACAAGGCGCACAGCCTGATCCGCCACCTGCAGCGCGGTTGGAGTTTTCTCGACGGCCGCTTCGACGAGTTCGTCGACGTGTTGCCCGCGTCCCAGCGCCTCGACGAAGGCTGGTACGCCGGCACCGCCGACGCCGTGTATCAGAACCTCGACATCATCCGCGCGGCCGGTCCGGAGTACGTGCTGATCCTGGGCGGGGATCACATCTACAAGATGGACTACGGCCGGCTGCTCGCCGACCATGCGAGCAAGCAGGCCGATCTCACGGTGGCGTGCATCGAAGTGCCGGTCGCGGAGGCGAAGGCCTTCGGCGTCATGGGTGTGGACAACGAACTGCGCGTGCGCGAGTTCGTGGAAAAGCCCCCGCAGCCCAACGAGGTGCCGGGCAAGCCCGGCGTGGCGCTCGCCAGCATGGGCATCTACGTGTTCAACGCCAAGTTCCTCTACGAACAACTGGAGCGCGACACGCTGACACCCGAGTCGAGCCACGATTTCGGCAAGGACCTGATCCCTTACCTCGTGCCGCGCTACCGCGTGTACGCCCACAGCTTCACCGACAGCTGCGTGGGCAACAAGGAAGATTCGCCGCCCTACTGGCGCGACGTCGGTACGGTGGACGCGTATTGGGAAGCCAATCTCGATCTCGCCACGGTCGACCCCGAACTCAACATGTACGACGAGGAATGGCCGATCTGGACCCACCAGGAACAGCTGCCGCCCGCCAAGTTCGTGTTCGACGACGTCGGTCGCCGCGGCTTCGCCGTGGATTCACTGGTCTCCGGCGGCTGCATCGTCAGCGGGTCCATGGTGGCGCGCTCGGTGCTGTTCTCGCGCGTGCGCGTACACAGTTTCGGCTCGATCGAGGACTCGGTCCTGCTGCCCGAAGTCACCGTCCAGCGCCACGTGACCTTGAAGCGCTGTGTCGTCGACAAACGTTGCGTGCTGCCCGAAGGTCTGATGGCCGGCGTCGATGCGGAGGAGGACCGCAAGCGCTTCCACGTGACCGAGAGCGGGCTCACGCTCATCACTCCCGAAATGCTCGGCCAGGAGGTCTTCCGCCAACGCTAGCCTCATGACCGCTAGCCGCGCACCGTCCGACGACTCGTGAGTTCTTCATCTTCTTCCTCTATGGCCGAACCCAAATCTCTCGACCTGGTGCTGCTGTGGCACATGCACCAGCCGGACTTCCGCGATTGCGCAACCGGTGAATATCGCCTGCCGTGGGTGTACCTGCACGCGATCAAGGACTACTCGGACATGGCCGCGCATCTCGAGCGTCATCCCAAGGTCCGGGCCGTGGTCAATTTCGTGCCGGTGCTGCTCGATCAGCTGGAGGACTACGCCCAGCAGTTCGAGACCGGTGTCATCCGCGACCCGCTGCTGGCGATGCTCGCGTGCGACGATCTGAACGACCTCGACGCCGCGGCGCGCGAACTGATCCTCGACCGCTGCTTCCGCGCCAACCACACCAAGATGATCGAGCCCTACCCGGCCTACCGGCGGCTGCTCGATCTGTTCCGCTACACCGAGGAGCGCGGGGCCGCCGCCCTCGACTACCTGTCGGGCCAGTATCTCGCGGATCTCCTCACCTGGTACCACCTTGCGTGGACCGGAGAGACGATCCGGCGCGAGCACGTGACCGTCGTCCAGTTGATGTCCAAGGGCGAGCAGTTCACCGCGACGGATCGACGACGCCTGTTCGACCTGATCGGCACGATCCTGCGCGACATCGTGCCGCGGTGGCGGCGTCTCGCCGCATCGGGCCAGGTGGAGATCTCCTCCACGCCGCACTACCACCCGATCGGTCCGCTGCTGCTCGACTTCGCGACTGCACGCGAAACCCAGCCGGCATTGCCGCTACCACAATCGTCGCACTATGCCGGCGGGCGCCAACGCCTGACCGACCACCTGGCGCTGGCAGTGGCCTCGCACACGCAGCGATTCGGTGCTCCGCCCACCGGCATCTGGCCGGCCGAAGGTGCGATCTCCGACGGCGTGCTCGACATGTTCGCCGCACAGGGCGTGGGCTGGTGCGCGAGCGGCGAGGCGCTGCTGGCCGCCAGCCTCGCAGCCAAGGGTCCGTTGCCCCCACAGGCCGACTACCTGTATCGCGGCTATCGTTTTCGCGGCAGCGGGCTCGCCTGTTTCTTCCGCGACGATCGGCTGTCCGATCTGATCGGTTTCGAATACTCCAAGTGGCACGGACGCGATGCCGCTGCCCATTTCGTGCAGGAACTCGCCAACGTTGCCGCTGCTGCGGCCGCACCGCCGCTCGTGAGCGTGATCCTCGACGGCGAGAACGCCTGGGAGTACTACCCGTACAACGGCTACTTCTTCCTGGACGATCTCTACGCGGCGCTCGAGGATCACGCTGCCATCCGCACCCGCACGTACCGCGATGTCCTGGCAGACGATTCCGACGCGCGGTTCGGGTCGCTCGATCACGTGGTCGCCGGCAGCTGGGTGTACGGCAACCTCTCCACCTGGATCGGCTCGCGCGACAAGAACACCGCGTGGGACCTGCTGTGCGACGCGAAGCGCAATTTCGATCTGGTGATGGCCTGCGGCAAGCTGTCGGGCGATGCAAGGGCTCTGGCGGAACGGCAACTCGCGATCTGCGAAGGCTCCGACTGGTATTGGTGGTTCGGCGACTACAACCCGCCCGAGTCCGTGATCGCCATGGACCGCGTGTTCCGGCTCAATCTCGCCCACCTCTACCGCCTGCTCGACCTTCCCGTCCCCGCGGTGCTCGAGCACCCGATCAGCCAGGGTGGCGGGCATGCGGAGATGGGCGGGGCGATGCGCCGCGCGTCCTGATGCCATGAGTTCGGTTTCGCTTCTGCTCGGAGTCCATGCGCATCAACCGGCAGGTAACTTCCCCGAGGTGGTGGATGAGGCGCATCTCAAGTCCTACGGACCGTTTCTGCGCACGGTGCACCGCTACCCCGAGTTTCGTTTCGCGATCCACTTCAGCGGCTGGCTGCTCGCCTTCCTGCTCGAACGCTACCCGCAGGACATGGCGTTGCTCGCCGAGATGGTGGCGCGCCGTCAGGCGGAATTGTTCGGCGGCGGCGACATGGAGCCGGTGCTCGCAGCGATTCCGGCGCGCGATCGCGTCGGGCAGTTGAATGCCCTCGCGGACCGTCTCGAACGTGCGTTCGGCCAGCGGCCCCACGGGGCCTGGCTCACCGAGCGCGTCTGGGAAGCGACCGTCGTACCGTCGCTGGAAGATGCCGGTGTCGAATTCGTCACCGTCGACGACTATCACTTCCTGTGCGCGGGACGCGAACTCGGTGAACTGCGCGGCTACTTCACCACCGAGGAAGAGGGCCGCTGCCTCGATCTCTTTCCGATCTCGGAACAACTGCGCTACCGCATCCCGTTCGCCCCGGCCGACGAGACGGTGCGCTACATCGAATCGTTCGCGAGCACCGATGAGACGGCTGCCGCGGCGATCTACTTCGACGACATCGAGAAGTTCGGCATCTGGCCGGAGACCTACGAATGGGTCTACGAGAAAGGCTGGCTCGAACGCTTCATCGAGGGTGTGCTGGCCTCGTCGGTCATCCGCACCCGGCACTTCCGCGAGTTCCGCCGCGAAGCGCGCACGCGCGGCATCGTCTACCTGCCGACCACGTCGTACATGGAAATGGGCGAGTGGTCGCTGCCTGCAGCGCGCGCCGACGATTTCGCCGCGCTGATCAATCAGGAGAAATCACACGGCCGCTACGAGCGCTTCAAGCCGTTCCTGCGCGGCGGCATCTGGCGCAATTTCTTCAGCCGCTTCAGCGAAGCGAACTGGATGCACAAGCGCATGCTCGGAATCTCGGCACGGGTCGAGGCGCTGCCGCCGGCCGCGCGCACCGATGCGATGGTCGCGCTGCTGTATCGGGGCCAGGCGAACGATGCTTACTGGCATGGATTGTTCGGCGGTCTCTACCTCCCGCATCTGCGCCGTGCCGTGTGGAACGCACTCATAGAACTCGAAGCGCTGCTCGATGCCGCTCGGCCGTCGACTGTACTGCCCGCTTCGCAGGACATCGATCTGGACGGGCATGAGGAACTGTTCCTGCGCACGGCAGCGCTACTGGCCGTGGTGCGCGATGACAGCGAGGCGGCCGTGATCGAGCTGTCGAGCTACCCGTTGCGTCACAACTTCGGCGACACGCTGATGCGTCGTCGCGAGCACTATCACGCCAAGCTGGCCCAGGGCGCCGAAGCGATCGCGCACGGCGACGGCATCGCTTCCGCGCACGATCGCGTGGCCTTTCGGCATCAGGTGACACTCGCCGATGCCGAGCCGGACGATCGGCCGCGCGCGTTGTTCGTCGATCGCTTCGTCCCTGGCGACGGCGCAGCACCGCAGGCGCCGCACTATCGCAGGGTGGCGAGCACGGCTACGGAGTTTGCCGGCACTGTCGGCGGCGGCAGCATGCGCAAGCACTACGCCGTTCAGAACGATCGACTCGTCGTACGCTATCGCTTCGACGTGCCGCAGGCCGGCCGGTTCCGGACCGAGATCAATCTCGCGATGCCGAGCTGCGACGGCTTCCTGGGGCGCTACCGAGTCGCCGGAGATGTGCCCGGCGGTTTCGGAGATCCGCTCGCCCTGGCCGCGCTCGACGCCATCACCCTCGAGGACGGTGTGCTCGGCGGCAGCCTGTTCGTGCAGTGTCAGCCGCCCGGCAGGCTCGATGCGAGTCCGCTGCACACGGTCTCTCAATCCGAAGCAGGATTCGAGAAGATCATGCAGGCCGCGGTGCTGACTCTCACGTGGCAGGTGCCCGCCGGATCGAGCGATTTCATCGTCACGGTGTCGGCCGCCACAACCTGACGTACAGTCACGAATTGTCATAGGCCGCCCGCTAACGGACGGTTGACATCGGTGCGTCCGAGCGCGCATCGTGTAGGCGAGATGCAGGACAGAGATGTAACCGCCGTCCCCCGCGCGATGCTTGGGTATCAGGCTTCCAGGCCCGCTTTTATCCGCATCGTCGCGCCGCTGGACCGGTCATTGCCTCGAGCCACCGATCCGCTGCGGTTCCGGTGAACGTCCTGCCGTTCCATCACTCTCACCGAGGAGATCCGTCACCCGCCTGAATGCGGGCACGCAGGCGTGCAGCCGTGTGCCGCACCGAAGTTGCACGATCGATGTCGTACGCGAAGGAGACAAGAGCATGCAGACACCGTTGCAAATCACGTTCCGAGACATGCCCCATTCCGCAGCAATGGAAGTGCACATACGCGAGAAAGCGCTGAAACTGGAGTCCCATTTCTCGCACATCATGGGCTGCCACGTGACCATCGAGCAGCCGCACAAGCACAAGCATCAGGGCAAGCATTTTTGCGTACACGTCGATGTCCGCGTGCCCGGTGCCGAGCTCGTGGCCAACCACCACGAGAACGAGGACGCCTACGTCGCCCTGCGCGACGCCTTCGATGCAGCCCGGCGCCAGGTCGAAGACTATGCCCGTAAACTGCGCGGCGAGGTGAAGACGCACAACGGTGCTCGCTCACCTTCCGTCGCGCCGGCCGAGGAACTGTCGGGCGACTGACCCCGATCGTCCAACTCGCGATGAACGGGCGGCCCACAAGGCCGCCCGTTTCGTTTCACCGCTCACGACGCTTGATATAGTCGCGGTCTCGAGGAGGAGGACCCATGACCCGACGGAAACTTGCGGAGCACCTGCGCAGCCAGCGCTGGTTCGCCACCCGCGACCTGCGCGGCTTCGGCCATCGCTCGCGCGCCCTGCAGCTCGGCCTCACGCACGAGGACACCAAGGGCAAGCCGGTGATCGCGATCATCAACACGTGGAGCGACGTGAACCATTGCCATTCGCATCTGCGCGAACGGGCCGAGGACGTGAAGCGCGGCATCTGGCAGGCCGGTGGCGTGCCGATCGAGATGCCCGCCATTTCGCTCGCGGAAGTGTTCCAGAAGCCGACCACGATGATGTACCGCAATTTTCTGGCCATGGAGACCGAGGAGCTGCTGCGCTCGTATCCCGTCGACGGCTGTGTGCTGATGGGCGGCTGCGACAAGACCACGCCGGGCTTGCTGATGGGCGCCATCAGCATGAACCTGCCCGCGATGTTCGTGCCCGCCGGCGCGATGCTGCGCGGCAACTGGCAGGGCCGGACACTCGGTTCCGGGTCCGACGTCTGGAAGTACTGGGACGAGTTGCGCGTGGGCAACATCACCGAGCGCGACTGGAGCGAGATCGAGGAGGGCATCTCGCGCTCGCCCGGCACGTGCATGACCATGGGCACGGCGTCGACGATGACGAGCCTCGCCGAAGTGCTCGGCTTCAGCCTGCCGAACGCCTCGTCGATTCCCGCGCCCGATTCGAACCACCGCCGCATGGCGGCTTACACCGGCCAGCGCATCGTCGAGATGGTGTGGGAGGATCTCAAGCCGGGCGACCTGCTGACCGAGCAGTCCTTCGACAATGCCATCCAGGTGTTGATGGCGCTCGGCGGTTCCACCAACGGCCTGATCCACGTGATCGCCATGGCCGGACGCGCCGGCTTCCGCATTCCGCTCGAGCGCTTCGAGGAACTGGGCCGCAAGACGCCTTATCTCGTCAACATGCGACCGGCCGGCAAGTACCTCATGGAGGACTTCTACTATGCCGGCGGCCTGGTGGGCCTGCTGGAAGGCATGCGCGCGCTGCTGCACATGGACGCCATGACGTGCACCGGCAAGACGCTCGGTGACAATGTCGCGGGCTCGAAGATCCACCAGCCCGACGTCATCCGGACACCCGCCAATCCGATCCAGCCGGAAGGTGGGCTGGTGGTGTTGCGCGGCAATCTGGCGCCGGACGGCGCGGTGATCAAGGCCAACGCCGCTGAGCCGCGCCTGCTGCAGCACGCCGGTCGCGCCATCGTGTTCGACGACTACAACGACATGGCGGCGCGCATCGACGATCCGAACCTCGATGTGGACGCCGATTCGGTGCTGATCCTGCGCAACGCCGGCCCGCTCGGTGGCCCCGGCATGCCGGAGTGGGGCATGCTGCCGATCCCGAAGAAGCTGCTGAAACAGGGCGTACGCGATCTGGTGCGCATCTCGGATGCACGGATGAGCGGCACGAGCTACGGCACCTGCGTGCTGCACGTGGCGCCCGAGTCCTTCGTCGGCGGTCCATTGGCACTGGTCCGGACCGGCGACATCGTCAAGCTAGACGTGCCGGCGCGACGCCTCGATCTCGACGTGAGCGACGCCGAACTCGCGCGCCGCAAGGCGGCATGGGTAGCACCGCCACCGCGCTTCGCGCGCGGTTACGGGGCGTTGTTCTCGCAGAACGTCACGCAGGCGAACGAGGGGTGCGACTTCCGGTTCCTCGAAGGTACCGCACCGATCGCCGAACCGGAGATTCATTAGGGTGCGACATTCCCCCACGCTCCCTGGCAGTCGCTTCCCCCTTGGGGGCCGCCCCAAGCCATTGAGATGTCACCGGCCGTGAGCGGGCAACGCACAGCCTCTCTGTGCATCTTGGGCCGTGCGTGAGCCCATCGTGGCGCGGCTCATCAAGTTCGCTCACGTCGTCGCCACGATCGGACTGGTCGGATCCCTGGGGCTCTTCGCGGCGCTGACATTGTGGCTGCAGCGCGTCCCGGCGGTCGACGCACCCCCGGTACTTCAGGCGATGTCGTGGTGCTTCGCGCGCATCACACTGCCGTCGGTTGCATTACTGTGGATCACCGGGCTGCTGGCGCTGGCCGTGCGGCCGGCGTTGCTCGACAGCGGCTGGTTGTGGGCGAAGATGATCCTCGGCATGGCGCTCGCCGGGATTGCGTTCATCGGTATCTGGCGGACGCTGGAGCGGTTTCCGGAGGGACCCCTCACCATCTGGCTCGGCGTCGCTGTCGCTCTCGGCCTGACCGGCGCTGCCTTCGGCGTATGGCGGCCGCGTCTGTGGGGACGCAAGAGCGCTGCCTCCTGAGATCGGTCAGGCCTTGGGCTCCCGGTGGATGTCATCCACCCAGTGCACCGTCTCCGGTTGTTCCACAACGGGGATGTCGAGGTTGACCACCACCGGCTCCTGGCCGCTGCGGCACAGGACGCAGGACAGCGGCTCGGTGTCGGAGGCATTGATCTCCTGGTGCGGCACGAACGGCGGCACGTAGATGAAATCGCCGGGGCCGGCCTCGGCCGTGAACTCGAGCGCGTCGCCCCAGCGCATGCGGGCCTTGCCGCTCACCACGTAGATCACGCTTTCCACGGGGCCGTGGTGGTGCGCACCGGTTTTCGCCTTGGCGTGGATCACGACCGTGCCTGCCCACAGTTTCTCGGCGCCGCAGCGGGCGTGGGTGATCGCGGCGGCGCGATTCATACCCTGTGTCTGTGCGGTGTTCGTGTCGAGTTCGGTGCTCTTCACCACCCGCACGCCATGGAACTTCCAGTCGGCCTCGCTCACGTCTTCAGGTCACTCCGGTTTGGCCCGCGCCGGGCCGCCCCAAGCGGGCCAGCCCCCTTGGGGGGAGGGGCCGCAGGCCCATCGGGGGGTTCATCCTAGCTGAACAGGAACAAAACCAGCAGCAGGATCGTCGGCACCCACATGTTGATGAGGGACAGATAGAGCAACCGGCGCGGCCCGGTGTCGCCGAGCACCAGTTTCGAGACCGCCGTGGCGCCCGAGATCACCATCACCAGGCCGCCGAGCGCGTAGAACCCGGCGAATGCATGCAAGCCGAGGTCGCGCTCGTTCTCCGGCACCCACGCAAGCTGCCACACGGTGAATGCGACGAGCAGCAGGTTGAGCGCGACCGGCAATGCGTAGAGCGCGACGAAACGCCATTTCATCGTCGTGCGTCACCCGTGATCGGCAACGCCTGCTCCAGAACCTTCGCTACGTGGACGGCTTTTCGGCCCGTCCCATCGGCAATCTGGTGCCGACAGCTCGTACCGTCGGCCACGATCAGCGCATCGGCCGACACATTGCGCACCGCGGGCAAGAGCGCCGCTTCACCCATCTTCATCGACAGGTCGAAGTGCTCCGCCTCGTAGCCGAAGGCGCCGGCCATGCCGCAGCAGCTCGACGTCACCGTCTCGACCGCGAGGTCCGGCACCAGGCGCAACGCCTGCTCCACCGCCCCCACGGCATCGAAGGCCTTCTGGTGACAATGGCCGTGCAGGAGTGCGTGACCGTTGGCGACCGGCTGCAACGACAGCGCGAATCGTCCGGCAGCATGCTCGCGCACGATGAACTCCTCGAAGGACACGGCGGCCAGTGCCAGCCGCGCCGTCTCGCCCGCGGGGAGCATGGCGACGTACTCGTCCTCGAAAGTGAACAGACATGAAGGCTCCAGCGCGATGACGGCGAGGCCGCGATCCAGCGCCGGGGTCAGGGCCTGGAGCACGCGACGCGCTTCGATGCGCGCTTCGTCGACCATGCCCGCCGCCAGGAACGTGCGCCCGCAGCACAACGGGCGGCCGCCATCCGTGGGCGTGGCCACCTCCACGGCGTAACCTGCGGCATTCAACACACGCATTGCGGCACGGAGATTATCGGGCTCGAACCAGCGGTTGAAGGTGTCGGCAAACAACACGACGGCCTTCGCGGCGCCCTCGGCCGGTCCGCCTTCGTGATCGCGAAAGGCGTCGCGGCGCCAGCGCGGCAGCGAGCGGCGCGCCGACAGGCCGAACCATTTCTCCGTGAGGCGCGGCAGCCCCGGGACCCCATTGCGAAGGTTGGCGAGCGGCGCAACGGTCGCCGCCCACGGTGCGTAGCGGGGCAGATACGCGACGAGCCTGTCACGCAAGGTTCGCGGCCGGGTGCGGTGCCGCTGGTGACGCATCTCGATCTTGAGGCGCGCCATGTCCACTCCGGTGGGGCATTCGCGCTTGCAGCCCTTGCAGCCGACGCATAGATCCATCGCTGCGTCCACCGCCGCGGCATCGCCGGGGCCACCCAGCTGGCCCGACAACGCCAGACGCAGCGTATTGGCCCGGCCGCGCGTCGAATGGATCTCGTCGCGGGTGACACGATACGACGGACACATGGTGCCGGCGTCGAACTTGCGGCAATGCCCGTTGTTGTTGCACATCTCGACCGCCGGCGCGAGGCCACCCCAGGCGGACCAGTCCAGCGCCGTGTCGATCTTCGCCGCCGCATAACCGGGGTTGAAGCGGAACAGGCTTCGATCGTCCATGCGGGTGGCACGCACGATCTTGCCGGGGTTGAACAGGTTGTGCGGATCGATGAGATCCTTGATCTCGCCGAGCGCGATCGTGAGGCGTTCACCCAGGATCGGTTCGATCCATTCCGAGCGCACCAGGCCATCGCCGTGCTCGCCCGAGAACGCACCCTTGAATTGCCGGACCAGCGCACAGGCCTCTTCGGCGATGGCGCGCATCTTCTGTGCCCCGTCGCGCCGCATGTCGAGCACCGGCCGAACGTGCAAGGTCCCGACGGAAGCGTGCGCGTACCAGGTGCCGCGCGTGCCGTGGCGGGCGAATACTTCGTCGAGCCGCTGAGTGTATTCGGCGAGATGCTCTAGCGGCACGGCGCAATCCTCGATGAAGGAGACCGGCTTCCCGTCGCCCTTCATCGACATCATGATATTGAGACCGGCCTTGCGGACCTCCCAGATGTCGCGTTGCGCGCGCGCGTCCGTGACTTCGACGACGCTGCCAGGCAAGCCCAGATCGGCCAGCAACTCCACCAGACTCCGGAGTTTCGCGAGCTGGGCCGCACGATCGTCGCCCGCGAACTCGACCAGGAGGATCGCATCCGGTTCGCCGACGAAGTAGCGCTCCACCACGGGCCGGAAGGCCGCCTGGTCGCGAGCGAGCCCGATCATCGTGCGATCCACCAGCTCGACCGCATCGGGATCGAGCTTCACGATTTCCTGCGTCAGCTCCATCGCGCGCTGGAACGTCGGGAAGTGCGCCACGCCCAGCACCTTGTGAGCAGGCAGCGGCGCGAGCTTCAACTTGAGGCGCCGCGACCAAGCCAGTGTGCCTTCGGAACCGACCAGCAGGTGCGCGAGATTGTGCGGCGCCACCGGCTGCACCATGTCGAGGTTGTAGCCCTGCACACGCCGCAGGACCTTGGGCCAGCGCGCCTCGATCTCGGCCGCCTCGCGGCGCGCGATCGCGTGGATGCGTTCCACCAGCTTGCGATAGTGCAGGGGGCCACGGTCCACTTCATCGGCGGGGCCAAACCCGCACTCGCTGCCATCGGCCAGCCAGACATCGATGCCCAGCACGTTGTGAACCATGTTGCCGTAGCGGATCGAACGCGCACCGCAGGAGTTGTTGCCCGCCATGCCGCCGAGCGTGGCCTGCGCGGCCGTGGACACATCCACCGGAAACCACAGACCATCGGCTTTCAATTGCGCGTTGAGGCGATCCAGCACCACGCCGGGTTCGACCCAGGCAGTGCGCGCCTTCGCATCCACTTCAAGCACGTGATCGAGATGCTTGGAGGTGTCGATCACCAACGCCGCACCGACGGTCTGCCCGCATTGCGAAGTTCCGGCGCCGCGCGGCAGGATCGGCACGCCCTGCTCGCGCGCGATGCCGAGCGCCGTGGCGACGTCCTGCTGCGTCCTGGGCACGACGACCCCGACCGGTTCGATCTGATAGATCGATGCGTCGGTGGAATAGCGGCCGCGGCTCGCGGCATCGAACAGCACTTCACCTTCGATCTCGCGACGCAACCGGGCGGCCAGCGCGCTATCGCCGGGACGCAGAGGTCGGTGCAGTGTGATCGGGGCGTTCATGCACGAAATGATACTCGTTGGTCTACGAGGACAGCCCTCGCCGGGCCGCCCCAAGAGGGCTGGCCCCCTTGGGGGGAGAGGCCGCAAGGCCTGTCGGGGGGATCGTCACTTCAGCCCGCGCCGGGCCGCCCCAAGAGGGCTGGCCCCCTGGGGGGAAGGGCCGCAGGCCCATCGGGGGGGGACGTCACTTCAGCCCTCGCCGGGCCGCCCCAAGAGGGCTGGCCCCCTGGGGGGAAGGGCCGCAGGCCCATCGGGGGGATCGTCACTTCAGCCCGTGCCGGTCCGCCCCAAGAGGGCTGGCCCCCTGGGGGGAAGGGCCGCAGGCCCATCGGGGGGACGTCACTTCAGTCAGCGACGACGATCGCGGCGTTCTCGACCAGGATCGGCAATGCCTCGAGGTTGCGTCCCTGGCACGGACCGTCTTCGCAGAAGCCGTCTTCGTAGCGGAACACTGCGCCGTGGGTGGAACAGACGATCCACTCGTGATCGAAGCTGACGAAGCGGTCGGGCATGTCATTCAGTGGAATGTAGTTGTGCGGACAGCGATTGACGTATCCCCAGGCACGGTCGCCGCGCCGCACGATGAGCACCCGCACGCCGCTCACCGAGTTGCCGAACACGAACTCGCGACCTTCGCCATCGGGGATCGCCGCGAGTTCGCACAGCACCGTCCCGGCGCCGGGCGCCGCCGGATAGTCGCGCCATCCCATCAGGACGGCTTCCCGCCGCAACTGCGCGGTTGCGCATAGATCACCCCATAGGGCGGCGCGCGATCGGCGAAGAACCGACCGACGAGGATGGTCTCGCACACCGCATTCACGCCGGGCGGATTGTCGGTCGCATCGAAGCGCACGCTCGGATACTCGAACCGGAGCTTGCGCTGCCACTCGGCCAGCGTATCGAACGTGGCCATCAGAACTTCTCCGGGCGCAGCACGCCGATGTCGGCGAAGAACAGCGTGGTCGCGTAGTGGCTGGAATAGGTGTCGCGCACGTGTACGGCGATGGCCTCCGCCACCGCTGCTTCGCAAATGACCTCCAGACGGATATTGCGATCCGCCTGCCAATCGGCTTCGCGCGGGCCATGCCGACCGCCGCCGCGCACGTCGGCAATGGTATAGCCCTGTGCCCCCAGTTTCAGGACATCCTTCACCAGCAAGGATTCGAGCGCCGCTTCAGTAATGATGACGAGGAGTTTGCGGGCGTGGGTCTGCATGGCGGTCATCCCAGGGGGCCGAACAGCGTCTGCGCCAGCCGATGGTAGAGCGGAATACCGAACAGCACGTTGAAGGGGAAGGTGACTCCGAGGGCTGCCGCGATGGACAGCGACGGGTTCGCTTCCGGCACGGCAATCCGCATCGCCGCGGGCGCGGCGATATAGGACGCGCTCGCGGCGAGGGTGGCCAGCAGCATCGCGCCGCCCGGCGACAGCCCGATCAGCCGACCCGCACCCATGCCGATCACCGCGAACACGCAGGGCACGACGATGCCGAACGCTGCGAGGAACGGTCCGCTGGCGCGCAGATCGCGTAGACGGCTGGCCGCCACCAGCCCCATTTCGAGCATGAACAACGCCAGCACGCCCTTGAACAGGTCGAAGAACAGTTTCGATTGCGGCGCCAGCGCCTCCGGGCCGGCGATCCAGCCGATCAGCAGGCCGCCCGTCAGCAGTACGACACTCCGGCCGAGGAACACCTCATGGGCCAATGCTCCCCAGCGCAGTGCGGTGCCCTGTCCGACTCGGGCCAGCAGGATGCCGACAACGATGCCCGGAACTTCCAGCAGCACCACGAAGAGCGGCAGATACTGTTCGTGCGCGACGCCACGATCGGCGAGGAAATTGAGCGCCAGGGCAAAGGTCACCATGCTGACCGATCCGTAGTGCGCCGCGATCGACGCGGCATCGGCACGCTTCAGGCGCCCGAGATAGCGCAAGACCGGGAATGCGAGCAGCGGCAACACGCACCCCAGCGCAATCACGCCCGCCACCTGCGGCAGCAGTGGAATCAGTTGCTGCCTCGCGAGTTCCACCCCGCCCTTCAACCCGATGGCGAGCAGCAGATAAATGGAAAGTCCCTCGTACAGCGCTTCGGGCAAGCGCAGGTCGCTCTTCAGCAGGCGCGCCAGTACGCCGAGCAGAAAGAACAGGACGATCGGATCCACGATCCGGTCAGGGCGCGTCGCCGCCGGCACCGGCGGCCGCGCGGGTCAGGCGATCGCGTACCGCAGTCCACGCAGGATCGTCGGGTGGAGCTTCGACGACAATTCGTTCAAAGCCTCCGGCATCCAGGGACCGCAGGTGCGCATACAGATCGTGCGCATAACCGGTCGCGTCGCCCGGCGCCTCGATCCATGCCACTCGCGCGGTCGCGGGTGCCGGCCGGCGCGCCAGGATGACGATCCGTCGCAACGTACTCGCGACGAGCGCGTCGATGTCGCGGGCGGCGAGCAGTTCGAGCGGTGTCGACGGCGCATAGTGCGCCGCGAGGGCGCCCGAGACCCGCGGTGATTCGTGGGTCGGCCGCGACAACGGCTGACCCAGCACGGCTTCGAGTTGTGCCGCGCCGATCATGCCCGGGCGCAGCAGCGCCGGCTGCGCACCCGAGACGTCGACGATGGTCGATTCGATGCCCACTTCGGCCTGCCCGCCGTCCAGCACCAGGTCGACGCGATCGCCGAGTTCGGCACGCACATGATCGGCTGTGGTGGGCGAGATGCGGCCGAAACGGTTCGCCGACGGCGCCGCGATGCCACGGCCGAAGGCGCGCAGCAGCGCCTGCGCTACCGGATGGGACGGCACGCGCACGCCAACGGTGTCCTGGCCACCGGTCAGGGCAGCGCTGACGCCGGCCGACCGTTCGACGATGAGAGTGAGCGGTCCCGGCCAGAATGCCTGGGCAAGCTGGCGTGCCGCTTCCGGGACGGTGCGCGCCCACGCTCCAAGATCGATCGCATCGGCCACGTGCACGATGAGCGGGTGATCGGCAGGGCGGCCCTTCGCTTCGAAGATGCGTCGCACCGCCTCCGGATTCGCGGCATCGGCGCCGAGACCATAAACGGTCTCGGTGGGAAAGGCGACCAGTCCGCCGCTATCCAGGATCGCCGCGGCGCGAGCGATCGCGTCGGTCGACATCGCGCTCACCCCAGCAGCAGGCGCGCCGCTTCCTCGTACTTGGCGGCGGTCTTCGCCAGCACATCGGCCGGCAGCACCGGAGCCGGCGGCTGCTTGTTCCAGTGCTGCGCCTCGAGCCAGTCGCGCACGAACTGCTTGTCGAAACTCGGCGGGCTGATGCCGACGCGGTACTGGTCCCTGGGCCAGAAGCGCGACGAATCCGGCGTCAGGGCTTCGTCGATCAGGTACAGCCTGCCGGCGGCATCGGTGCCGAACTCGAATTTGGTATCGGCGATGATGATGCCCTTGGTGGCGGCGAAGTCCGCCGCTTCGCGATACAACCGGATCGCCGCATCGCGCACTTCGGCCGCCCGCACCGCGCCGAGCAGGCGCTCGGCTTCGACGTAGGGAATGTTCTCGTCGTGCGTTCCCTTAGGGGCCTTGGTGGAAGGCGTGAAGATCGGTTGCGGCAACTTCGATGCTTCCTGCAGACCCGCAGGCAACGCAATGCCGCAGATCGCACCGCTCGCGCGATAGTCCTTCCAGCCGGACCCCGCGACATAGCCGCGCACGATCGCTTCGATGGGCAGCGGCTTGAGGCGTCGCACGACGAAAGCGCGGCCCGCCACCTGCGGGCGCTCGGCCGGCGCGACGACACTCTCCGGATCGATGCCGGTGAGATGGTTCGGAATCACGTGGGCAAGCTTCGCGAACCAGAAATTGGAAACCGCGGTGAGCACCTTGCCCTTGCCCGGGATCGGTGTGGGCAGGATCACATCGAACGCCGACAGCCGGTCCGTCTGGATGACCAGCAGGCGCTCTTCGTCGACCGCATAGAGATCGCGCACCTTGCCCCGATGCAGCAGCGGCAACGAGGTGAGGCTCGTTTCCTGGATGACTTGTTCGCTCATGAGCTCTGCGACTCCAGTTCCGCTGCGGCGTCTGCATCGAGCTTGGCACGGATGGCCCGAGCCGTCGTGACGGCACGCTCCTGGTCGTCGTCCAGTACGGTGAAATGCCCCATCTTGCGACCGACGCGCGCGACGTCCTTGCCGTACAGATGCAGCTTGGCGCGCGGATGGCACAGCACGTGGGTCCAGTCGGGCTCGCCGGCTGCCCACAGATCGCCGAGGAGGTTCACCATCACGCTCGGGCCGTGGGGTGCCGTGTCACCGAGCGGCAGGCTGCACATCACGCGGGCCTGCTGCTCGAACTGCGACGTGATGCAACCGTCGATGGTGTAGTGGCCGCTGTTGTGCGGGCGCGGCGCGATCTCGTTGGCGATCAGCTCGCCGCCGCGCACCACGAAATACTCGACGCACAGCACCCCCCGGTAGTCCAGCGCCTCGGCCACCCGCACGGTCGCGTCGCGGGCACGATGCGCGAGTTCCTCCGCCACGCGCGCCGGCACGATGCTGACGTCGAGAATGCCCGCCGAGTGCGCGTTCTCCGCCACCGGAAACGTGCGCACTTCACCGTCGAACCCGCGCGCGACCACGCAGGACACTTCCAGCTCGAGGTCGAGCCGCTGCTCGAGCACACAGGCTTCGGCACCCAGTGCCCAGAACGCGGCCCGCACTTCGTCGGCGCTGGCAACGCGCATCTGCCCCTTGCCGTCGTAGCCGAAGCGGGCGCGCTTCAGTATTCCCGGCAGCAGCCGCGCATCGACAGCGTCGGCATCGGCTTCGCTTTCGATCACCGCGAACGGGGCGGTGGCCAGGCCCACGCCGGCGAGAAAGCGCTTCTCGCGGATGCGATCCTGGGCCACCGCTACGCTGTCCGCCGCGGGACTCACCACGCAATGCTGCGCCAGTCGCCGCAATGCTTCGGCCGGGACATTCTCGAACTCCGTGGTGACCGCGGCGCACCGGCGCGCGAGTTCGTCCAGAGCCGTGGCGTCGAGATAGTCGGCGCGCAGATGATCGTCGGCGACCGAGCCGGCAGGGCTGTGATCACCCGGATCCACCACCACCACCTTGTAGCCCATGCTCTGGGCCGCCATGGTGAACATGCGTCCGAGCTGGCCGCCGCCGAGCAGGCCCAGCCACGCACCGGGCGCAACGGCTTTCATGACGCGGGCGGCAGCTTGATCGCCTCCACCGCCGCTTCCTGTTCGCGCCGGAACGCCTCCAGACGCGCAGCCAGTGCCGGATCGGTCGTGGCGAGCATCGCGATGGCAAACAGGGCTGCGTTGACGGCGCCGGCCTCGCCGATGGCGAACGTGGCCACCGGAACACCCCTGGGCATCTGGACGATGGACAGCAACGAATCGAGCCCTTGCAGCGCCTTGCTCTGCACCGGTACGCCGAGCACCGGCAGTATCGTCTTGGCGGCAACCATGCCAGGCAGGTGGGCGGCACCACCGGCGCCCGCGATCACGCAACGCAGGCCGCGCGCCGCCGCCGTAGCGGCGTAGGCAAACATCGCATCCGGCGTGCGATGGGCGGAGAGCACCTGCGCTTCGTGCGCCACGCCGAACTCTTCGAGCTTCACGGCCGCGTGGCGCATGGTCTCCCAGTCGCTCTGCGATCCCATGACGATGCCGACCAGCGGCTTGCCCATACTCATGTCCGTGCCCCGCCGCTTCAGGCCTTGTGCTCGCCGACCTTCACGATCTTCATCGTGTTGGTGCCGCCGGGCTTGCCGATGGGCTCACCGATGGTGAGCACGATGAGATCGCCGTCCTGCACGGCGCCGTGCCGCTTCAACTGCTCCTCGGCTTCGCGCAGCAGTTGCTCGCGATCGCTGCCGAAGTACTGGATCATCAACGGATAGGTGTCCTTGTACAGCGAGAGCCGGTAGCGGGTCGAGATTTCGGGTGTCAGTGCGTAGATCGGCACACCGCAATTCAGGCGCGAGATCCACAACGCGGTGGAGCCCGACTGGGTGAGCGCAGCGATGCATTTCACCTTGAGGTGGAAGGCGGTGAACAGGGCCGCCATGGCGATCGACTGGTCGACTCGCGTGAAGACGCGATTGAGGAATTCACGGTCGAGCGTGGTGTCGGCCGACTTCTCCGCCTCGAGGCAGATGCGGCTCATGGACTCCACGGTCTGCACCGGATACTTGCCGGCCGCGGTCTCGGCGGAGAGCATCACGGCGTCGGTGCCGTCGAGCACCGCGTTCGCCACATCCGACACTTCGGCACGGGTGGGCACCGGACTGTCGATCATGGATTCCATCATCTGCGTGGCGGTGATGGTGAGCTTGTTCTTCTCGCGCGCGAGCCGGATCATGCGCTTCTGCAGAGCCGGCACGGCCGCGTCGCCCACTTCCACGGCCAGATCGCCACGCGCCACCATGATGCCGTCCGACGCGTCGAGAATCTCTTCAAGCGCTCCGATCGCTTCGGCGCGCTCCACCTTGGCGATGAGCAGGGCACGGCCACCTGAGGCCCGCATCAGTTCGCGCGCCATGTACATGTCGGCGCCGCTCTTCGGAAACGACACGGCGAGGAAATCGGCCTTCATCCGCGTGGCGGTGCGGATGTCTTCCATGTCCTTCGACGTCAGTGCGGGTGCAGTCAGTCCGCCGCCCTGGCGATTGATGCCCTTGTTGTTGGACAGTTCGCCGCCGTGCCGCGTGACGGTGTGGATCTCGCTGCCGCTCACCTTCTCGACAGTCAGCGTGATACGGCCGTCGTCGAGCAGCAGGATGTCGCCGGCGCGCACGTCGTTCGGCAATTCCGGATAGTCAAGGCCCACGCGCTCCTGGTTGCCGAGTGCGCACGCGGCATCGAGGATGAAGCGGGACCCGTTCTCGAGGGTGATGCGACCCTTCTCGAACTTGCCGATGCGGATCTTCGGGCCCTGCAGGTCGCACATGATGCCGACCGTGCGCTCGAGTTCGCGCGCCGCTTCGCGCACGGTTTCGGCACGGTTCAGATGATCATCCGCAGTGCCGTGGGAGAAATTCATCCGTACCACGTCCACACCCGCGGCGATCATCCGGCGCAGGACTTCGCGATCGGAGGATGCCGGACCGAGCGTGGCGACGATCTTGGTGCTGCGTTGCATGAAGGGTCCCGTGTCAGCCGGCAGCCCTGGCCTCGAGTATCTCGAGCGCCGGCAGCTTCCGGCCTTCGAGAAACTCGAGAAACGCGCCACCGGCGGTGGAGATGTAGGAAACGCGGTCGGTGATGCCGTACTTGGCGATGGCCGCGATGGTGTCGCCGCCGCCGGCGAGCGAGAAACCGCGGGCGGCGGCGATCGCGTCGGCGATCGCCTTGGTGCCTGCGCCGAAGCGGTCGAACTCGAACACGCCCACCGGCCCGTTCCAGACGATGGTCCCGGCCGCGGTCAGCATCGCGGCAAACTGTGCGGCTGTCTTCGGACCCACGTCGAGGATGAGATCATCGGCCGCAACATCCTCGACGTTCTTCACCTTGGCTTCGGCATCCGCCGCGAAGTTCTTCGCCACGGTCACGTCCACGGGAATCGGCACCGAAGCGCCACGCGCCGCGGCGGCATCCATGATCTTGCGCGCTTCGGGAACGAGGTCGGGTTCGGCCAGCGATTTGCCGATAGGCAGCCCGGCCGCCAGCATGAAGGTGTTGGCGATGCCGCCGCCGACGATGAGCTGGTCGACCTTCTCGGCGAGCGAGGCGAGGATGGTGAGCTTGGTCGACACTTTCGAGCCGCCCACGATCGCGATCATCGGCCGCGCCGGCTGGTGCAGCGCCTTGGTGAGCGCGTCGACTTCGGCAGCCATCAAAGGGCCGGCCACGGCCGCCGGAGCAAAGCGTGCGATGCCGTGGGTGGTCGCCTCGGCCCGGTGCGCCGTCGCGAAGGCATCGTTCACGTAGACGTCACACAGCGCCGCCATCTGCTTCGAAAGCGCCTCGTCGTTCTTCTTCTCGCCCTTGTTGAAACGGCAGTTCTCGAGCAGCACCGCCTGGCCGGGGGCTACGTCGACACCATTCAGCCAGTCGCGTTTCAGCGGAACCTCGGCACCGAGCAGCTCCGCGAGGCGCTTCGCGACGGGTTCGAGCGATTCGGCCGGATCGAACTCGCCTTCCTTGGGTCGGCCCAGATGCGACACCAGCATCACCTTCGCGCCCTGACCCAGTGCGTGGCGGATCCCCGGCAGAACCGCGCGGATGCGGGTGTCATCCGTGATCCTGCCGTCCGCCAGAGGAACGTTCAGGTCGACACGGATCAGGACGCGCTTGCCGCGTACGTCGATGTCGGAGAGTTTGAGGATGGCCATCTGTACGTGAAGGGTAGGACGTCAAATGCGAAGGGCGAGGTACGAGGCGAACCGGATCGGACCGTGCCTCATACCTCGCCCCTCCCCGGGACTACTTCGCGTTCATGAATGCTACTGCGGTATCCAGCATCCGGTTGCTGAATCCCCATTCGTTATCGTACCAAGACGACACCTTCACCAGCGTACCTTCGGCCACCTTGGTGAGCGACGCGTCGAAGATCGACGAACGCGGATCGTGGTTGTAGTCGATCGAGACCAGGGGCTCCTTGGTGTATCCGAGGATGCCTTTCAGCTCGCCGGCCGCGGCCGCCTTGATGATGTCGTTCACTTCCTCCACGGTCGTGGGGCGCTTGGCAATGAACGAGAGGTCCACCAGCGACACGTTGATGGTCGGTACCCGGATGGCATAACCGTCGAGACGGCCCTTCAGCTCCGGCAGCACTTCGCCCACGGCCGAGGCCGCCCCGGTCTTGGTGGGGATCATCGACATGGTGGCGGAGCGCGCCCGGCGCAGATCTTCGTGGTAGACGTCGGTCAGCACCTGATCGTTGGTATAGGCGTGGATGGTGGTCATCAGCCCGGCCACCAGACCGATCTTGTCGTGCAGCGGCTTCACCACGGGGGCGAGGCAGTTGGTGGTGCAGGAGGCGTTCGAGATGACCGTATGGGCTGGCTTGAGCGTGTGGTGGTTGACGCCGTAGACGATGGTCGCATCCACGTTCTTGCCCGGGGCGGAGATGATCACCTTCTTCGCACCACCGGTGATATGGGCCGCGGCTTTTTCCTTGGCCGTGAAGAGGCCGGTGCACTCCATCACCACGTCCACGCCGAGCGACTTCCAGGGCAGCTTGGCCGGATCGCGTTCGGCGAAGACCTTGATGGGGTCGCCATTGACCACCAGCGCATCGCCTTCCACGTTCACCGTGCCCTGGAACTTCCCGTGCGCCGTGTCATAGCGCGTCAGGTGCGCGTTCGTTTCCGGGCTGCCCAGATCGTTCAAGGCGACGATCTGGAGCTCGCCGTTGCGGCCCGATTCGTACAGCGCACGCAGGATGTTGCGGCCGATGCGGCCGTAGCCGTTGATAGCAACGCGGATGGGCATGTAGGTCTCCTCTGCTTCGAGGCGAAGGATTGTATCTCAGCACCGTGAACGCCGTTCCCGCACCGCGCATGGACAACGCGCGCGCGACTTGGGTATGCTGCCTTACGATCCCGCCTGAGCGAACGGCACGATTCGTCCCGGGGTCCAAAGCATGTACCCAGCGCGCGGCGCAGGCAGCGACCGCGCCCGACATGAATACGGGAGGAACAAACGTGAGTATTCAGCGTTCATTCGCGCGGTCCGTCGTCGCCTGCGCCGTCGGCTCGCTGTTTGCCGTCGGCGGTGCATTGGCCGGCGAAGTCGAAGTGCTGCATTGGTGGACTTCCGGCGGCGAGGCCAAGTCCGTCGTGGAGCTCAAGAAGATCCTCGAGACCAAGGGCCACAAGTGGAAGGATTTCGCCGTGGCCGGCGGCGGTGGCGAAAACGCCATGACGGTGCTCAAGTCGCGCGTCGTGTCCGGCAAGCCGCCGACAGCGGCTCAGGTCAAGGGGCCGTCGATCCAGGAATGGGGCGCGGAGGGCGTGCTGACCCAGATGGACGGCGTGTCCAAGGCCGGCAACTGGGACGGCCTGTTGCCCGCGGTAGTGAGCAACGTCATGAAGTACCAGGGCCATTACGTGGCGGTCCCGGTCAACGTGCACCGCGTGAACTGGATGTGGGCCAACCCGGAGGTGTTCAAGAAGGCGGGCGCCAAGATCCCGACCACGTGGGACGAGTTCGCGGTCGCCGCCGAGAAGATCCAGAAGGCCGGCTTCGTGGCCGTGGCGCATGGCGGGCAACCCTGGCAGGACGCGACGGTGTTCGAATCGGTCGCGCTGGGCGTGGGCGGCGCAGACTGGTTCAACAAAGCGTTCGTGAAGCTCGACACCGGCGCGCTCAACAGCCCGACGATGGAGAAGTCCTTCGCGACGTTGCGCACGGTCCAGAAGTACATCGATAAGGATGCCGCCAACCGCGACTGGAACCTGGCCACGGCCATGGTGATCAACGGCAAGGCGGCGATGCAGTTCATGGGCGACTGGGCCAAGGGCGAGTTCACCGCGGCTAACAAGGCACCCGGCAAGGACTACATTTGTGCTCCCGCACCGGGCACCGCAGGCGCCTTCACCTTCAACATCGACAGCTTCATCATGTTCGAGCAGAAGGATCCGGAGGCGAAGAAGGCGCAGGCCGACTTGGCAGCCGCCATCATGGAGCCGCAGTTCCAGGAAGTCTTCAACCTGAACAAGGGGTCGATCCCGGCGCGCTCCGGCATGGACATGGCGAAGTTCGATCAGTGCGCCAAGGATTCGACCTCGGAGTTCCAGTCGAGCAGCAAGTCGGGCAAGCTGGTTCCGAGCTGGGCGCACGGCATGGCCATGCCCTCTGCCGTTCAGGGTGCGATGTTCGACGTGGTGACTCAGTTCATGAACTCGAACATGTCGCCCAAGGATGCCGCCGCGAAGATGGCGGCAGCAGTCAAGGCGAAGGGCTGACCGTCACCTGACCGGAAGGGGCGCAATCGCCCTTTCCGGCACACCCCCGGCGTAGCCGCACGCCATGGATACCGCCGTCGACGTGCCACGTCGCTCCGCACTCGATGCGCTCGAGGCGGCACTGCCGAAGATCGTGCTCGGGCCGAGCCTGCTCGTCAGCCTGATCTTCGTCTACGGCTTCATCGCGTGGACCGCGGTCCTGTCGTTCACGAAGTCGCGCATGCTGCCGAACTACGAGTTCGTCGGCCTCTATCAGTACGTCACTCTGTTCGAGAACGAGCGCTGGTGGGTAGCGCTCAAGAACCTCTGCGTCTTCGGCGGCCTGTTCATCTTCTCCTGTCTCGCCGTGGGACTGATCCTCGCGATCCTGCTCGACCAGAAGATCCGTGCCGAAGGGTGGCTGCGCTCCATCTACCTCTATCCCATGGCCCTGTCGTTCATCGTCACCGGGACGGCCTGGAAATGGATTCTCAATCCCGGCCTCGGCGTCGAACGCGTGGTGCAGCAGCTGGGCTTTCCCGGCTTCACCTTCGACTGGCTGGTGAACCCGCAGATGTCCATCTACGCGGTGGTGATCGCGGGCGCCTGGCAATCGTCGGGCTTCGTGATGGCACTGTTCCTCGCGGGTCTGCGCGGCATCGACGATTCGATCATCAAGGCCGCGCAGGTGGATGGCGCATCGATGCCGCGCATCTACTGGAGCATCATCATCCCGAGTCTGCGCCCGGTGTTCTTCAGCGCCGTGATGATCCTCGCCCACATCGCCATCAAGAGCTTCGACCTGGTGATGGCGTTGACCGGCGGCGGACCGGGCTTCTCGTCCGACGTACCCGCCACTTTCATGTATGCCTTCGGATTCACGCGCAACCAGGTCGGACTGGGCGCGGCCTCCGCCATGATGATGCTCGCCACGGTCGTCGCCGTGATCGTGCCGCTCATGTACTCCGAAGTGCGCAGGCACCGTCGTGGCTGAGTTCGCGCGCGCTGAAAGCGCCGGCGGCAGGGCCTTCGGCAGACTCATCGTGTACGGCCTGCTGGTCCTGGTCGCGATCTACTACCTGATGCCGTTGTTCGTGATGCTGACCACGTCGGTCAAGTCGCTGGAAGAGATTCGCGCGGGCAACCTGGTGGCGCTGCCGACCAGCATCACTTTCGACGCATGGAGCAAGGCCTGGGGCACGGCGTGCACCGGTGCGGACTGCAGCGGCCTCAAGGGGAACTTCTGGGCCTCGATGAGCTTCGTGCTGCCGGCCGTGGTGATCTCCACGCTGATCGGCGCCTTCAACGGTTACGTCCTCACGCTGTGGCGTTTCAAGGGTTCGGACATCCTGTTCACCACCATGCTGGTGGGCTGCTTCATTCCGTTCCAGGTGGTGTTGCTGCCCATGGCCCAGACCCTCGGCTGGCTCGGCCTCGCCAACACGACACCGGGGCTCGTTTTCGTCCACGTGGTGTACGGCCTCGCGTTCACCACGCTGTTCTTCCGCAATTTCTACGTGAGCGTGCCGGAGGAGATGGTCAAGGCCGCCCGCATCGACGGCGCCGGCTTCTTCACCATCTTCTGGCGCATCATCCTGCCGCTGTCGCCCCCCATCATCGTCGTGTGCGTCATCTGGCAGTTCACGCAGATCTGGAACGACTTCCTGTTCGGTGTCGTGTTCTCGGGCGGCGAGCGGCAGCCCATCACGGTGGCGCTCAACAACCTGGTCAACACTTCGACCGGGGTCAAGGAGTACAACGTCGACATGGCGGCCGCCATCATCGCGGCATTGCCGACGCTGTTCGTCTACGTCGTGGCCGGCAAGTATTTCGTCCGCGGCCTCACTGCGGGTTCGGTCAAAGGTTGACATGACTTCCCCCCCGATGGGCCTGCGGCCCTTCCCCCCGAGGGGGCCAGCCCTCTTGGGGCGGCCCGGCGAGGGCTGAGGAGACCATCATGGGCGCGCTTTCCATCCGCAACGTCGTCAAACGCTACGGCAGCGTCACGATCCTGAAGAGCATCAATCTCGAGGTGCGTGACGGCGAGTTCGTCATCCTGGTCGGTCCCTCGGGATGCGGTAAATCGACACTGCTCAACATGATCGCCGGGCTCGATACCGTGTCCGAGGGCGAGATCGCCATCGGCGGCCGGGTGGTCAACAATCTGCCGCCCAAGGATCGGGACATCGCCATGGTGTTCCAGTCCTATGCGCTCTATCCGACCATGAACGTGCGCGAGAACATCCTGTTCGGCCTGCGCATCCGCAAAGCCACGGCGCAGGAGATGGAGGGCGCGCTGGCCCGGGTCGCCAAGACGCTGCAGATGGAGCATCTGCTCGATCGCAAGCCCTCGCAGCTTTCCGGTGGACAGCGGCAAAGAGTGGCGATGGGTCGGGCGCTCGCGCGCGATCCGGCGCTGTTCCTGTTCGACGAGCCGCTCTCGAACCTCGATGCCAAGTTGCGGGTGGACATGCGCACCGAGATCAAGCTGCTGCACGATCGGGTCAAGACCACCATCGTCTACGTGACGCACGACCAGATCGAAGCCATGACCCTGGGCGATCGCATCGTCGTGATGAAGGAGGGCGAGGTGCGTCAGGTCGGTACCCCGCAGGAGGTCTACGACGATCCGGCCGATCTGTTCGTGGCCGGCTTCATCGGGTCGCCATCGATGAACTTCATCCGCTGCACTGTCGAGTCCCGGAACGGACGCCTCGGCGTCAGCCTGCACGACGGCGCGGGCACGTTCTTCGTGCCGGCGCCACCGTCCATCACGGGGTTGGGCGAGCGAGCAGGCAAGGAAGTGATCCTCGGCATCCGGCCCGAACAGATCACGGACAAGGATCCGTACGCCGGCGCGAACCCGCATTCGATCGAGCAGTCGGCGCGCATCGAAGTGGTCCAGCCGACGGGGCCTGACACTCTGGTGCTGATCCGCCTGAACGGCACGCCAGTCACTTGCCGCGTACATCCTGGCGCAAGTCCGAAAGCGTCCCAGACCATGGGACTCTCGTTCGATCTGTCGAAACTGGTGTTCTTCGATCCTCAGACCGAGAAGCGGATTCGGTAGTCGAATTTCTGAAAAGAACCGATCAACGCGGCGGACGCGGGGTAAGGCGAAGGCGCTTTTGGAAGTACTCTTTTTTGCTTTTCCGCCGCGTTAAGAGCTGTCACCCGCTACTAGGGCAGATCCGTCTCCTGATCGCGCTTCCAACGCCGGCCGCTGTAGCGCACCTTCAGCGCGATGACGAGCACGGAAAGCACGAGTGTCACGACGTTCGCGACGATGATCGGCATGGCGCCCAGCGCGATCCCGTAAGCGAGCCAAAGCACGATGCCGACGCTGAAGATCCCGAACATCAGGTACGACACGTCGTCGGCCGACTTGGTCACCCAGATCTTGATCGCCTGCGGGACGAACGCGATGGTGGTCAGCGCGCCCGCGAGCAGACCGATCCAGTCGACGGAGGTCAAGAGGATACGAAGGCGCGGGCGACGCCGCGCAGGGCAGGATTGCGCGCCGTGATCACATAGGTTGGCACCGCCGCGACGTAGTTGCGGAAGCGCCCCTTCTGTTCGAAGCGCGCGCGGAACGGCGACCGATCGAACCACGGGCCCAGGCTCGGCACGATACCGCCACCGATGAACACGCCGCCACGTGCGCCGAGCGTGACACAGAGGTTGGCGGCGGCGCTTCCCAGGATGCTGCAGAACATCTCGAGCGCCTCGACTGAGACCGGCTCGGTGCCATCCAGGCCACGACGGGCGATCTCTTCGGGCGTCAGCGCGGATGCAGCGGCACCATCGATGGCGCACAACGCGTCGCGCAAGGCCACCAGTCCGGGCCCGCTCGCGAGCCGTTCCGTCGACACGTGGTCGTAGCTGCGCCACATCACCTTGAGCACCTCGGTCTCGCGCGGCGTGACCGGACTGAACGCGGTATGGCCCCCCTCACCCTGGATCGCAATCCAGGCCTCGCCGGCCGGCACCAGTCCGGAAACGCCCAGACCGGTCCCTGCGCCGATCAAGGCGATCGGTGTTCTCTTGACCGGCTGGCCGCCGCCTACCTGCCGATATTCTTCCGGCCTCAGCAGCGGCAGCGACAAGGCCAATGCAGTGAAATCGTTCACCATCACGAGGCGGTCGAGGCCGAGCGCCATGCGCGTCTGCTCGATCGAGAATGACCAGTCGTTGTTGGTGAGCTTGATACGATCGCTCGTGATCGGCGTGGCCACCGCGACCGCAGCCTCCTTTACCGACGGAGCGCCCTGGGACTGAAGATACCGGGCCGCGGCCGCGCCGAGATCCGGGAAGTCGACGCACTGCAGGGTCGCCTCGTGCTGCGGCGTTTCGCTCCCTTCGGCCAGCAGCGCGAATCGCGCGTTGGTCCCGCCGATGTCGGCGACCAGACGCGTGAACCGCGGGGTTGACATGTCAGTGCGACATTACCTGTTGCGATAGGCCAGCGGCCGGCGCAGCCGGGTCGCACAGGCCTTCTTGCAACAAGCCTTGAGGTGGGTGGAGCCGGGCCGCCACAAGCCGCTGACGCGCCTGCCGCGAGAAGCGACCGGCCTTCGGGCCGTCCAACAGTGTGCAGGCACTGTTGGCGCCGCGGCCCTCAGCCCCCTCGGGGGACAGCGACCGCAGGGAGCGTGGGGGTCGTTTCATCTGCCGGGTCAGGCCAATACGGTCCGCGCGGCGGCCGCGACGTTGTCCACGGTGAAGCCGAAATGCTTGAACAAATCGCCTGCGGGCGCCGATTCGCCGAAGCGGTCGATGCCGACCACGGCGCCTTCGAGGCCGACATACTTGCGCCAGCAATCGGTGACACCGGCTTCGACGGCCACGCGCGGCACACCGCGCGGCAACACGGCTTCACGCCAGGCGCTATCCTGGCGATCGAAGATCGTGGTCGACGGCATGGAAACGACGCGGGCGCGCACCCCGTCCGCCGCGAGCGCCTCGCGGGCACCCATGGCCAGCGCCACTTCCGAGCCGGTCGCGATGATCACGACCTGCGGCGACCCACCGGCGGATTCCGCCATCACATAGCCGCCGCGACGGATCGCTTGCAGCGTCTTTGCATCGCGCGCCTGGTGCGGCAGGTTCTGTCGCGACAGCAGCAGCGCCGTCGGACCGTCGCGCCGCTCCACTGCGGACTGCCATGCGATCGCCGTCTCGACGGTGTCGCACGGGCGCCATACATCCATGTGCGGAATGAGCCGCAAGGTGGCGGCGTGTTCGACCGGCTGATGGGTCGGACCGTCCTCGCCCAGGCCGATGGAGTCGTGCGTGAACACGTAGATCGCGCGCTGCTTCATCAAGGCCGCGAGGCGCAGCGCGTTGCGGGCGTAGTCGCTGAACACGAGGAACGTACCGCCATAGGGCACCAGTCCACCGTGCAACGCGAGGCCGTTCATGACCGCGGCCATGCCGAACTCGCGCACGCCATAGAACACATAGTTGCCGCCCGCGCCGCCGATCGGCTTCGAACCCTTCCACAAGGTCAGGTTGGACGCCGCCAGATCGGCAGAACCGCCGATCAGTTCGGGCAACACCGGACCGAAGCCGTCGAGCGTGTTCTGCGATGCCTTGCGGGTCGCGATCGTTTCCGCCTTCGCGACGGTGGCGTCGATGAAAGCCTGCGCCTGCTTGCCCCACTCTGCCGGCAGATCGCCGTTCATGCGCCGCCGGAATTCGGCCGCGACCTCCGGAAACGCTTTCGCGTAGGCCCCGAACCGGTCGTTCCAGCCGCTCTCGGCTTGCGCGCCGGCAGCCCGCCCGTCCCAGGCGCTGCGGATGTCGGCCGGGATCTCGAAGGGCGGATGGTTCCAGCCGATCGCCGCACGAGTCGCGGCCACTTCATCCGGCCCCAGCGGTGCACCATGGGCGGCACCGGTGTTGGCCTTCTTCGGTGCGCCCTTGCCGATGACCGTGCGGCAGCACACCAGCGACGGCCGATCGGTGACGGCCTTGGCCGCACGCACCGCCGCGTCCACTGCTGCCGCGTCATGACCATCCACGCCACGGATCACGTGCCAGCCGTAGGCCTCGAACCGCTTGGGCGTGTCGTCGGTGAACCAGCTCTCCATCGATCCTTTTTCCGAATCGATCGAGATGCGGTTGTCGTCGTACAGGGCGATCAACTTGCCCAGTCTCAAGGTCCCGGCGAGCGAGCACGCTTCGTGTGAAATGCCTTCCATCAGGCAACCGTCACCCAGGAACACCCAGGTATGGTGGTCGACGATGTCGAATCCGGGGCGGTTGAATTCCGCGGCGAGCACGCGCTCGGCGAGCGCCATGCCGACGGCATTGGCGAGCCCCTGACCCAGCGGTCCGGTGGTGGTCTCGATCCCGGGAGCGCAGCCGATCTCCGGATGGCCGGGCGTCATGGAATGCAATTGCCGGAACCTTTCGAGTTCCGCCATGGGCAAGGCATACCCGGTGAGGTGCAGCAGCGCGTACAGCAGCATCGAGCCGTGGCCGTTCGAGAGCACGAAGCGGTCGCGATCGGCCCACCGCGGATTGGCCGGATTGTGCTTCAGGTGATGACGCCAGAGGACTTCGGCGATCTCCGCCATGCCCATGGGCATGCCGGGATGTCCCGAGTTGGCCTTCTGCACCGCATCCATGGCCAGCGCGCGGATGGCGTTGGCGAGTTCGCTTCTGGTTGCCATGAAACCCGATTCCGGAAATGAAAAACCGCCTCGCGGCGGAAGGGACCAGAATTCTAGCGGAAAGGCCCGACCCACCCCGTTCTTCGATGATCGGCCCCACCGATCGTCGCAGTCCTCTCCTGCCCTCGCGCGAGAGGCGTGGGGGCAGGTCGGGACGGGGGCAGACCTACGGATCGGACTTGCGCGGGGGCGCCACTCCCAGCTGCTTCAGCTTGCGGTAGAGATGGGTCCGTTCCAGGCCGACTTTCTCGGCGACGCGGCTCATGTTGCCGCCCTCGCGAGCGATGTGATACTCGAAGTAGGCGCGCTCGAAGGCGTCGCGCGCTTCGCGCAGTTCCATGTCCAGCGGCAGGCCGCTCAGCGAACTCGAGCCGAAGTCGCCCTGCGAGAGTGCCGTACCCACGTCCGACGGCACGATCTCGTCGCCGGCCGCGACCAGGGCCGACGACTTCACCACGGTCTCGAGCTGCGCAAGGTTGCCCGGCCACGGATACATGCGCAGCTGATTCAGGGCCGCCGTGCTGAACGACTTGAGCGGGATCTCCTTGGCTTCGGCCATGCGCGCGAGCAGCAGGTTGGCGATCTCGGGTACGTCCTCGGCGTGTTCGCGCAGGCTCGGGATGCGCAGCGTCACCGCCGCCAGCACGCTGTAGAGCTTCGAGTCGAAGTGACCTTCGGCCACCCGCTGCGGCAACAACGGGCCTGCGGTGGAAATGAGCCGGGCGTTGCAGCGTTCGATGCCCGGCAGGTGGTGCAGCAAGGCGCGCTGGGCGTCGCGGCCGAGCGCGTCCACGGCGCGCAGGAACAGCGATCCGTCGGAGGCCTGGGCGATCTGCTTGTCGGCCGGATCGTCGAGGAAGGCCGTATCGGCAGGCGCGATCCACGGCGTGTTCGTGCGATGCATGTAGCGCGCACACAGGTGGCGCCCGCACCCTGGTTCGCCAAGCAGCATCACGGGCGCGCGCAGATCGCGCACGCGTTCGAGCCGCGCCTTGAGGTCGGCGATGACAGGCGCGCGGCCGAGAAAGGCGATGGAACGTTCCGGTGCCGCTGCGACCGGCGCGGCACCCTGCGCCAGCGCCTTGCCCACGGTCGCCAGCAGCTTCTGCAGCGCGATCGGCTTTTCGAGAAAACCATAGGCACCGATGCGCGTGGCTTCCACCGCAGTATCAATGGTACCGTGGCCCGACATCATCACCACCGGCATGGTGAGCTGGCCGCTGGCCGACCATTCCTTGAGCAGCGTGATGCCGTCGGTATCCGGCATCCAGATGTCGAGCAGGACCAGATCCGGCCGGCCACGGCCGCGCTGCTGGCGCGCCTCGGTGGCGTTCTGCGCGACGCGCACCTGGTGACCTTCGTCGGACAGGATCTCGGACAGCAGTTCACGGATGCCGACTTCGTCGTCGACGACGAGGATCTGACTCATGAGTGCACCGCGTTCATTCGTTGGCCGCCTTCGGTGACGCCGGGCTCACCTGCGCGACCGCCGCCGCCGGTGGCAACCAGATGATGACGCGCGCACCCATGGGAACGAGATTCTCGAGGCGGATGCGGCCGCGGTGTTCCTCGACGATCTTCTGGACGATCGCGAGGCCGAGGCCGGTCCCCTTGGGCTTGGTGGTGACATAGGGTTCGAATGCCCGCCCCATCACGTCGCCGGGAAAGCCCGGGCCATTGTCGGAAACACTGAGCGCGATACCGCCACCTTCCGCGCTGACGCTCACCGCGATGATCGGTGCCGAGACGGTCGCGACCGCGTCCTCGGCGTTGCGCAGCAGATTGTGGATCACCTGCCGCAGCTTGGCCGCGTCACCGAGTATGGGCGGCAAACCCGGCTGGACCTTCAGCTGGATGACGAACCCCATCGATTCGTACAGGCCGAGCACTTCGCGGGTGAGTGGCCCGAGATCGACCGGCACGGCGCGCGTTTCCGGGGCACGCGCATATTCGCTGAATGCGTTGACCATGCTCTTCAGCGCCGCGACCTGATTGACGATCGTCTGGGTGAGACGCTCGAGCAGCTCTGCATCGGTCACGTCGAGCTTGGCCGACAGCCGCTGCTGCAGGCGCTCGGCGGAAAGCTGGATCGGTGTCAGCGGATTCTTGATCTCATGCGCAAGCCGTCGCGCCACTTCGCCCCAGGCCGCCTGGCGTTGCGCCTTCAGCAGATCGGTGATGTCGTCGAACACGACGACATGACCGCCGGGCGCGGCCTGCCGGATCGCTGCTGCACGGGCGAGCAGCATGAGCTCGCCCTGGGGTCCGTGGTAGGCGACTTGCGCCTGCCAGTCATGCTCGAGCGGTCCGGCGAGTGCGGCATCGAGCGGCACCGCGATGGCCGCCAACCGTGGTTCCCGGTACCGCCATTCGCTCACCGGAACGTCGATGAGGGCCTCGAGATCGATTCCGAGAATGCGGCTGGCGCTCGGATTGGAGGAGCGCAGCCGGCGCTCGCCGTCGAGCGATATCACACCCGCCGAGAGGGTCGCGAGAATGCTCTCGAGCTGCCGCTGATAGCGCTGCGTATCGCCCTGGGATTCGGCCAGTTCGCGTGTCATCGCGTTGAACGACTGCGTGAGGATGCCCAGCTCGTCGTAGCTGCGCACCGGCGTGCGCTGGCTGAAGTCGCCCTGCGCGACCGCACGCGTCCCTTCGGCCAGCACGCTCAAGGGTGCCGACAGTTTCTGGCTGAAGTAGATGGCAAGCAGCAGTGCCGCAAACAGCGCGAGCAGCAGCGCTAGGGTCAGCGTCAGTCCATAGAGACGCTTGAGACCCGAGCGCGAGAATGCGAGCTCCTGGTATTCGGAATGGGCGAACTGCACCGCTTCGGCATTGCGCGACACTGCTTCGGGCACCCGCTGCACGAGCTCGAGCGCCAGCACGTCGCCATCGGCCACGTTGACCGGCACCACCACCCGCAACAACAGGCCGCCGGAAGGCTCCGCCACGATCCCGGTATAGGTCTTCTGCAGCCGCAATTCACGCAGCGCGGAAGGCGAGAGCGGATCGGGCATGAGGCCGCTGTGCTCGTCGCCGGAAAACGCCAGCACGGTGCCGTTGGTGTCGAGCAGCGCCACTTCCTGCACTGCCGCCTGCTCGCGCAACGTGTTGAGGAGTGCGAGCTGTTGCCGCGGCGGACGGTCCGCCACCATCAGTGCCATCGTGTCGGCCTTGCCTCGCAGATCCTTCACCATGCTGTCGAGCACGTTGCGACCGAGTGCCAGGCCGCCGTCGAGCGCGCGCTCCACGCGCACGTCGAACCACGTGTCGACCGAGCGCGCGAGGAACTGCACCGACACCGCATAGACCAGCGCCCCGGGCAGCACCGCCACCAGCGAGAACAGCAGCACCAGGCGCAACGAAAGCTTGGATCCGAACACGCGCTGGCGCAGGCGCCGGCGCAACGTGAGCAGCTGATAGCCGGTGAGCAGCATCAACAGCAGGACCACGCCCAGGCCCACCATCAGCAGTTGCGGAAGTCCCTGCGTGAAAGTAGGCATGTCGGCGTGCGTGCCGGATAAGAGATACAGCACGACTGCGCCGACCGCCGCCACGATCGCGGCAAGCACCTTGCCGCCACGCGTCGTGAGCGAGAGCCAGAACAGGCGCAGGCGTCGGCTCATGGGCGCACCGTCCACCGGTACCAGTCGGAAGAAAGATTCCAGCCCTTGGAGCCGAGCGCGCTCACCTGGAACGCCTTGGGCAGCTGCGACGTGTCGAGCCGCAGGCGCAACTGGGCTGAATACACTTTCTCCGCATCGAGCTCGTCGCGCGGCACGATGAACCGATTGCGGATCTGACCCATGATCGCCAGTGCCTCGCGCAGCGAGTCGACGTTCTGGGTGAGAGCGCCGGCTGCGACGCGGTACTGGCGCGTGAGCGCGTTGTAGGTGAGCCGATAGCGCTGCCCGAAATCCGCCATGGTGCGGTTCCACAGATTGAGCAGGTACCAGCGCTCGTAGATCAGCTCGAAGTCGACCAGGAAGTTGAGCGCCACACCCTTGGTCAGGGCTTCTTCGAGTGTGTCGCCCAGCTCGATCTCGAAGCTCGCGTCAAGGTAATAGCCGTCGGCGCTGGAGGTGATCTCGGCCGAGCGCACGTTGATGGCCGGCTCGCCCGCATGCAACGCACCGTGCCCGCACAGGAGCAGCACCAGCAACGCCGCGGCGATCGCGACCCACCGGCGCAGCTCAACGATCGGACTTTCGCAGCGGCGCGTAATAGAAACCGTCATGCTCTTGGTCAGGGAATAGCTGCCCGCCGCTGCCCGGAAAACGGGCTAGCTCCGAATGACGCGCATCGGGATGGCGTTCGAGGAAGGCCTGGACCGTATCCCGGTTCTCCTCCGCAAACACCGAGCAGGTCGCGTAGAGCAATGTACCACCGGGGGCGAGGACCTGCCAAAGTGCGTCCAGCAGGCACGCCTGCTGACGCGCGAACGTTTCAAGATCGCCGGGGCGCCGCAGCCACTTCGCGTCGGGATGCCGTCGCACGATGCCGGACGCGGAACACGGCGCGTCGAGCAGGATGCGATCGAACGCGCGTCCATCCCACCAGGTTTCCACGGCGGCGGCATCGGCGACCCGCAGCTGCGCGCTCAAACCCAGCCGGGCCAGCAACCGCTCGACATCGTCAAGCCGCCGGCCGTCCACGTCGATCGCCAGCAGATCGACGGCCGCAAGCTCCAGGATGTGGGCGGCCTTGCCACCAGGCGCAGCGCACGCGTCGAGCACGCGCGCGCCATCACGAGCTTCGAGTAGTGGCGCGGCCCACTGAGCACCGGCATCCTGGATCGACACGAGCCCTTCGTCGAATCCGGGCAGACGCGTGGATGACACCGGACGTTCCAGCAGCAACGCATCGTTCTCGAGGCGCCGGACGCCGATGCCCGCGTGCTCGAGCCGGGCGCGATAGTCATCGAGCGAAATGCGCCGCCGGTTGACTCGGATGCTCATCGGGGGATGCTCGAGGCCCGCCGCCAATACCGCCTCTGCATGCGCGCCGAGTTGCCGTTCGAGCTTCTCGATCCACCACTTCGGACAGGACCACCGGCCTTCCGGTGCGGCGGCCGCACGTTGCAGCAGCAGCTCGCGCTCGCGCAGGAACCGCCGCAGCAGGGCGTTCACAAACCCGGTCGCGGCGTCTGCCCCGAGCGAGCGCACGGTCCGTACCGCATGGTCGACGATGGCATGGGGCGCGTGTCGCGTCCGCCAGAGCTGGTACAGGGCGACCAGGAGAAGCGCCTCGACTCGCCCGTCCGTGATGGCGCGTGGCGCCATCTGCGCGACGACGCCCCGCAGCAGTCCCAGATGGCGCAACGTGCCCTGGGTCAGGTCGAGGGCCGCCGCCCGGTCGGTCTGCGCCAGCAGATCGTCCTCGGACCGGCGCTGCGCGAGGCTGTGTCCGGCCAGCACTGCCGCGACCCGCTGGGCGGCGACCCGTTGCGCGGCGATCACGGGCCGGACGCGGTCAAGCCCCGTCCTCGAAGCGGCTGCCCACGGCCACGCCGTGCCCGCGCAGAAAGTCCGCCACGACCAGGCGCTTGCCGCCAGGGCGTTGCAGCTGGGTGAGCGCCAGGGCCGTGGCACCGCCGCAGGCAACCTCGATGCCTTGCGGGCCGACGGCAAGTACCTCTCCAGGGGGGCGGTCCCGATCGTCCGGGCGGATACCAGCCCTCCAGATTTTCAGCGGTTCGCCGTTGAATCGCGCATGTGTTCCCGGCACCGGGTCGAACGCCCGCACCTGTCGCTCGATGACTTCCGCGGAATCGGTCCAGCGGATGGCCGCTTCACGCCGGCCGATTTTCGGCGCATAGACGGCAAGATTGTCGTCTTGCGGCGTCGGTCGCAAACTCCCGCTAGCCTTGGCGGCCAGGGCCTCGACGATCGCTCGACCCCCCAGTTCGGCCAGGCGATCGTGCAAGGAGCCCGCGGTTTCTTCGGCCGCGATGGCGAGCGCGGTCTGGGTCAGGACCGGTCCGGTATCGAGCCCGGCCTCCATCTGCATGATGCTGATCCCGCTTGTCGCGTCGCCCGCCAGGAGCGCGCGCTGGATCGGCGCAGCGCCGCGCCACCGCGGCAACAACGAGGCGTGAATGTTGATGCAACCCTGCGGAAACGCTTCGAGGACCGCCTGCGGCAGGATCAGTCCGTAGGCCGCCACGATCATCGCTTCCGCTCCGGTGGCCCGCAGCGCAGCCGCAGCAGCGGGCGACTTGAGGGACGGCGGTTGGTCGACCGGCAGGCCCCGTGCGAGCGCAAGCCGCTTGACCTCGCTTGCAGCGGGGTGCAAACCGCGCCCCGCCGGCCGGTCCGGCTGGGTCAGGACGAGCACGATCTCATGCCCTGCAGCCAACAGGGCTTCGAGCGCGACCGCGGCGAAGCGCGGCGTGCCGGCAAAGACGAGACGCATCGGGGCCAGCAGGGCCGGCTATCCCGCGCGGCGCTGCTGCTTCCGCATGCGCGACGCGATGCGCGTCTGCTTGAGCCGCGACAGGTACTCGACGAAGACGCGACCCTTGAGATGGTCCATTTCGTGCTGGACGCAAACGGACATGAGCCCGTCTACCTCCAGCTCGAACCGCTCGCCACGAGCGTCCCGCGCCTCGATGCGGACCCGCTCGTAACGCGGCACCTGGTCGTACACCCCCGGCACCGACAAGCACCCCTCCTCGAGCCCGGACTCGCCCCAGCCCTCGAGCAACACCGGATTGATGAAGACCTGCAGCGCGTCGCGCCCATCCGAGACGTCGATCACGATCACCTGGCGGTGCACGTCCACCTGGGTGGCCGAAAGTCCGACCCCGGGAGCGGCGTACATGGTCTCCGCCATGTCGCGCACGAGGCGCTGAAGCTCCTCATCGAACCGGGTCACCGGGGCTGCGACGATATGGAGGCGGGGATCTGGGTATTGCAGTATGGGCAAAAGTGCCATAAAAGCTTGCTAAGTTAGGCGATTACAATCAGAATCTAAAGAAGAATATAGTAACCATGCGCAATCTCCCGTATTCCAGCGACAAATTCCCTGTCCTACAGGTGGGGACTCGTATGCGACATTCAATCATATCGGCCGTCCTCGGGCTAACCCTCGCCGCCATGCTGGCTCTGCCGGCCCTGGCGCAGGAGGAGGAGCAAAAGCCGCTCGAAATGGCGGACAACCCTCCCGACCGCTACGTCGTGGTCAAGGGCGACACGCTCTGGGGCATCTCCAGGCGCTATCTCAAGAGTCCTTGGCGCTGGCCCGACCTCTGGGGCATGAACAAGGACGAGGTGAAGAACCCGCACCGCATCTACCCCGGGAACGTGCTGATCCTGGACCTGTCCGGCGCAACCCCGCGGCTGCGCATGGAAGGCGAAGGCCCCGGCGGCGTCGTGGCTGCCGCCCAGGGCACCGGCGTGGGCAGCACCGTGAAGCTGACCCCCAAGGTCCGCGCCGAGCAGGTGGACACAGCACCGATCCCCAGCATCCCGTCGACCGCCATCGAGCCGTTCCTCAATCGGCCGTTGATCGTCGACGCGAGCCAGTTCGACGCGGCACCCAAGATCGTCGCGACGCAGGAGAACCGGGTGGTCCTGGGCGCTGGCGATGCCGCATTCGTGAAGGGCATCACGGCCGACTCGCCGCTCGTGTGGCAGATCTATCGTTCCAGCAAGCCGCTGGTCGACCCCGCCACGAAGGAAGTACTCGGCTACGAAGTGATCTACCTCGGCGATGCGCGCGTGCGCGAGTTCGGGGAGATCACGACGGTGCGCATCCTGCGTGCACGCCAGGAGATCACCACCGGCGATCGCCTCGTGCTGGCACCGCCGGCCGACGTGCTCGCCTACGTTCCGCACTCCGCGGCTGCCGACGCCACCGGCACCGTGATTTCGGCCCCGGAGACCGTCATTACCGAGGTCGGCCAGCAACGCGTGATCGTGCTGAATCGTGGCGCACGCGAAGGTGTCGAGGTCGGCAACGTCTACGCACTGTATCGCGCGGGCAAGACGGTAACGCCGCGCGCGCTACCCCGCAGCAGCTCGAACGAAGTGCATCGCTCCCGGATCGAGACCGTGCAATCGGAATTCGATCCGAAGAACCAGAACGAGCCGGTGACGTTGCCGGACGAACGCTATGGCCTCGTGTTCGTATTCCGTGTGTTCGAGAAAGTCTCCTACGCACTGGTCTTGAACACCTCGCGTCCGGTGAATCTGCTGGACGTCGTGCGCGCCCCTTAAGTCCCGCACGGCCTGACCCAACACCCCGTCGGCGATGGCGGCGGACGCAGACCTTGCAAGCTGGCTGCGACTGACGCTGACGCCCGGGGTCGGTCCGCGCACTGCCAGGCTGCTGCTGCAGGCCTTCGGTTCGCCTGACGCCGTGGTCACCGCCAGTGCTGCAGCACTGGAGCGCGTCGTACCTCGCGCCATCGCGACCGCGATCGCCACGGCATCGCACGAGGACGCGATAGCCGCGACCCGATCCTGGGCGGAACAGCCGGGCAACCACGTGGTGACGCTTGCGGATGAATCCTATCCCCCCGCCCTGCTCGAAATTCCGGATCCGCCGGTCGTGCTGTTCGCCAAAGGTCGTCGCGAACTGTTGCGCTCTGCCGCCGTCGCCGTAGTCGGCAGCCGCAATGCGACACCGCAAGGCACCGACACCGCGCGCGCCTTCGCGCACGCCTTGTCCGATGCCGGACTGACGGTCGTGAGCGGTCTCGCGCTCGGCATCGACGCCGCTGCGCACGAAGGTGGATTGGCAGGACGTTCCAGCACCATCGCGGTGACCGGGACCGGACTCGACATCGTCTATCCCGCTCGCAATCGTGCGCTCGCCCATCGTATCGCCGAGCACGGCTTGCTGATCTCCGAGTTCGCGCTCGGGACCGGCGCCATCGCCCACAACTTTCCGCGCCGCAACCGCCTGATCAGCGGGCTCGCGCGCGGCGTGCTCGTGGTGGAAGCAGCGGTCAGGAGCGGATCGCTCACGACCGCACGGCTTGCGGTCGACCAAGGGCGAGAGGTGTTCGCGATCCCGGGCTCGATCCATTCGCCGCTGTCGCGCGGTTGTCACGCACTCATCAAGCAGGGTGCGAAGCTGGTCGAGAGCGCACAGGACGTGCTCGAGGAACTGCGCCTGGCCGAGCCCGTGCGCGAGGCTCCGCAAGCACGCGCGGCGGTCGATCCCTTGCTGGAACAGCTGGGCCACGACCCGTGCGATCTCGATACCCTGGCGACACGCAGCGGCCTTGGCGTCGACGTACTGACCGCCCGCTTGCTCGAGCTCGAACTGGAAGGCATGGTCGCCAGTTTGCCGGGCGGACGCTACCAGCGGCTGGGCTGACGGGGTTCGGTCGTGCCGATGCACCCAAGCGGAGCCTTGCTTGCACCGCCGGATTTCGAGCGCTTATGATGCGCGGCCCTCGACAGCGCCCCCTACCAGGGAGCCCGACCCCATGCCCGCGACGAAGCGCGCTGCAGCACCCAAGACGAAGGCACGTTCCGCTCCGGTACGGACGCCCGCCGCAGCCGGCAAGAAGCTCGTCATCGCGGAGAAACCGTCGGTGGCAAACGACATCGCCAAGGCGTTAGGCGGCTTCACGAAGCACGACGGCTACTTCGAATCCGACGACTATGTCGTGTCGTCGGCCGTCGGCCACCTGCTCGAGATCGCCGCACCGGAAGAGTACGACGTGAAGCGTGGCAAGTGGAGTTTCGCTCACTTGCCGGTGATCCCGCCGCACTTCGATCTCAACCCGATCGCGAAGAGCGAGGATCGGTTGAAACTGCTCGCGCGGCTTATCAAGCGCAAGGACATCGCCGAGATCATCAACGCGTGCGACGCCGGGCGCGAAGGCGAACTGATCTTCCGCTACATCGTGCAGTCGACGGGCGCGAAACAGCCGGTGCAGCGGCTCTGGCTGCAATCCATGACGCCGGCCGCGATCCGCGACGGCTTCGCGCACCTGCGCACCGACGAGGAAATGATGCCGCTCGCCGCGGCCGCCCGCAGTCGTTCGGAGGCGGACTGGATCGTCGGTATCAACGGCACGCGCGCCATGACGGCCTTCAACTCCAAGGGCGGTGGCTTCTATCTGACCACGGTCGGGCGCGTGCAGACACCCACGCTCGCCGTGGTGGTGGAGCGCGAACGTCGCATCAAGGCCTTCGTGCCGCGCGACTATTGGGAAGTGCGGGCCCAGTTCGCCGCCAAGGCCGGTGTCTATGAGGGACGCTGGTTCGATCCGAAGTTCAAGAAGGTCGAGGACGATCCCGAACGCAAGGACAGTCGCCTGTGGAAGGCGAAGGAAGCCACGGCAATCGTCGACGCGTGCCTCGGCAAGCCCGGCACCGTCACGGAGGAATCCAAGCCGTCGAGTCAGCTCTCGCCGCTGCTGTTCGATCTCACGTCGCTGCAGCGCGAAGCCAACGGTCGCTTCGGCTTCTCCGCCAAGACCACGCTGTCGATCGCACAGGAGTTGTACGAGAAGCACAAGGCGCTCACTTATCCGCGCACGGACTCGCGCCATCTGCCGGAGGACTACGTCAAGACCGTCAAGTCGACGCTGGACGACATGCGCGAGTCGAACACCTACGGCAAGTTCGCGGGCCAGGTGCTGAAACAAGGCTGGGTGCAACCCAACAAGCGCATCTTCGACAACACCAAGATCAGCGATCACTTCGCGATCATTCCAACCCAGCAGATGCCGCACGGCCTCAACGAAGTGCAGCAGAAGATCTACGACCTGGTGGTGCGACGTTTCCTGGCGGTCTTCTTTCCGGCCGCCGAATCACTCGTCACCACGCGGATCACGGTGGTTGAAGGTCACCATTTCAAGACCGAAGGCAAGGTGCTGGTCAATCCGGGCTGGCTCGCCGTGTACGGCAAGGAAGTCCAGGACGAGGACGCGAACCTGGTGCCGGTAGCGAAAGGCGAGAAGCCCAAGGCCGAAACCGTGGAAGCCGTTGCACTGCAGACGAAGCCTCCGGCGCGCTACAACGAAGCGACCCTCCTCTCGGCCATGGAAGGCGCGGGCAAGTTCATCGAGGACGACGAGTTGCGCGAGGCCATGGGCCAGAAGGGCCTTGGCACGCCGGCGACGCGAGCCCAGATCATCGAGGGGCTCATCGGCGAGAGGTACCTGCTGCGCGAGGGTCGCGAACTGGTCCCCACGGCCAAGGCGTTCCAGCTGATGACCTTGCTGCGCGGTCTGGGCGTGGAAGAACTGACCCAGCCCGAGTTGACGGGCGAATGGGAATACAAGCTGTCCCAGATGGAACGGGGCAAGTTGAAGCGCGAGACCTTCATGCGCGAGATCGCACGCATGACCGAGCAGATCGTGAAGCGGGCGAAGGAGTACGACAGCGACACGGTGCCCGGCGATTACACCACGCTGAAGACGCCATGCCCCAACTGCGGCGGCGTGGTGAAGGAGAACTACCGGCGGTTTGCCTGCGATACGTGCGCGTTCTCGATCACCAAGACACCCGCGGGGCGCCAGTTCGAGATCGCCGAGGTCGAGCAGCTCCTGAAGGAACGCCAGCTCGGACCGCTGCAGGGTTTCCGCTCCAAGATGGGCCGGCCGTTCGCGGCGATCCTGCGGATCGTGCGCGACGACGAGAACGACAACCAGAAGCTCGAGTTCGATTTCGGTCAGAACGACGCCGGCGACGAGGACGGCGAGGAGATCGATTTCACCGGCCAGCAAGCCCTCGGCGCGTGCCCGAAGTGCAGCGGCGCCGTGTACGAGCAGGGCATGAGCTACATCTGCGAGAACCTGCCGGTGAAGAAGTGCGATTTCCGCTCGGGCAAGGTGATCCTGCAACAGGAAATCGGCCGGGAGCAGATGCACAAGTTGCTGGCCGAAGGTCGGACCGATCTGCTCACCGGTTTCGTGAGCAACCGCAACGGCCGCAAGTTCAAGGCCTTCCTGGTCAAGCAGCCGGACGGCAAGATCGGTTTCGAATTCGCGCCACGTGAACCCAAGAAGACCGCCGCCGCGCCCCCGCCGAAGGCGCGGGCAGCGGCCAGCGCCGTACCGAAGAAACGGGCGAAGGGCGGCTAGCCCAAGGTCGTCCGCTCTCCGAGCCAGCGGCCGGCGCCCCGCCTTTACACGTCGAGGTTGCGCACGCCGAGCGCGTTGGTTTCGATGAACGCGCGGCGCGGTTCGACGATATCGCCCATCAGCGTGCTGAATATCTCGTCGGCGGCGATGCTGTCTTCCACCTGGGCCCGCAGCAGCGTGCGCGACGCGGGGTCCATCGTGGTCTCCCACAATTGCTCGGGATTCATCTCACCCAGCCCTTTGTAACGCTGGATGCTCACGCTCTTGCGGACTTGATCCAGGAGCCAATCGAGCGCTTCGCGAAAATCGATGACCGGATGCTCGTCGTCGCCGCGGCGCACCACCGCGCCTTCACCCAGCAAGCCTTGCACGAGGTCTGCCGTCCGGCGCATCTGCGCATAGTCACCGCTTTCGATGAAGTCCTGGTCGATGATCGTGTGGCGTTCGACGCCGTGCACCCGCCGCGAGACCCGTAGCAGGCGCGCTTCGGTCAAGCCGTCCACGCCGGGCGTCACAGTCACGTTCTGACCGGCGAACGCGCTCTGCAGCCGTTGAGCCGCGTCCGTCGCGGTCGTCTCGTCCACGAACGACAGGGGCGCGCCGCGGGTGAGAGCTTGCAGAACGCTGCCATCCATGCGGCGCGAAAGCCGTTCGATGACGGCTTCCGTCAGCAGATACTCCTTCGCCACCTGCTCGAACGCTTCCCGCCCGAGCGGCTCTGCGCCGGCGCTGGGGATCAGGAGCGCATCCTTGAGCGCGAGACGCAGGAGGTAGTGCTTCAGCTCGTGCTCATCCTTGAGGTAGCGCTCTTCCTTGCCGTGCTTTGCCTTGTACAGAGGCGGTTGCGCGATGTAGATGTGGCCGCGCTCCACCAGCTCGGGCATCTGGCGGTAGAAGAACGTCAGCAGCAGAGTCCGGATGTGCGAGCCATCGACATCCGCGTCAGTCATGATGATGATGCGGTGATAGCGGAGCTTGGACGGGTTGTAGTCGTCCTTGCCGATGCCGGTCCCGAGCGCAGTGATGAGGGTGGCGATTTCCGCCGACGAGACGAGCTTGTCGAAACGGGCGCGTTCGACGTTGAGGATCTTGCCGCGCAGCGGCAGGATTGCCTGGAACTTCCGGTCGCGGCCCTGCTTGGCGGAGCCGCCGGCGGAGTCCCCCTCCACCAGGTAGAGCTCGCACAGCGCCGGATCCTTTTCCTGACAATCGGCGAGCTTCCCCGGCAGCCCCATGCCGTCGAGCACACCCTTGCGTCGCGTCATCTCACGGGCCTTGCGCGCCGCTTCACGCGCGCGCGCCGCCTCGATGATCTTTCCCACCACGGTGCGCGCGTCGACCGGGCGCTCGAGCAACCAATCCTCCAGCGCTTTCGCAACGACTTCCTCGACGACCGGGCGCACTTCGGACGACACCAGCTTGTCCTTCGTCTGCGACGAGAACTTGGGATCAGGAACCTTGACCGACAGCACGCAGGTCAGGCCTTCGCGCAGGTCATCGCCGCTGATCTCGACCTTCGCCTTCTTGTCGAGTTCGTTGGAAGTGATGTACTTCGTCATGGTGCGCGTCATGGCAGCGCGCAATCCGGTCATGTGGGTGCCGCCATCGCGTTGCGGGATGTTGTTGGTGAACGGCAGGACGGTCTCCTGGTACGAGTCGTTCCATTGCATCGCGACCTCGACACCAATGCCGTTGCGTTCGCCTACCGAATGAAAGATGTTCGGATGCAGCACCACCTTGTGGCGATTGAGATACTCGACGAAGCCCTTGACTCCTCCGGAGAACGCGAAGCTTTCCTGCTTGGCGGTGCGCTGATCGATCAGTTCGATGCGCACGCCGTTGTTGAGGAACGAGAGCTCGCGCAGACGTTTGGCGAGCACATCGAAGTGAAACTCGATGTTGTCGAAAGTGCCCACGCTGGGCCGGAAATGAATCTCCGTTCCGCGACGTTCGGTCGGACCGAGCTCACGGATCGGCGCGGACAGATCACCATGATGGAACTCGAGGTAGTGCGCTTTGCCGTCGCGACGGATGGTGAGCTTGAGCCATTCCGACAGTGCGTTGACCACCGATACGCCGACGCCGTGCAGACCTCCGGAGATCTTGTAGGAGTTGCTGTCGAACTTGCCGCCGGCATGCAGCACCGTCATGACGATCTCGGCGGTCGAACGGCCTTCTTCGTCATCGGGGTGGATGTCGGTCGGAATGCCGCGGCCGTTGTCGACGACGCTGATCGAGTTGTCGCCGTGAATGACCACCTTGATCTCGTCGCAGTGGCCCGCCAGCGCCTCGTCGATGGAGTTGTCCACCACCTCGAAGACCATGTGATGCAGGCCGGTGCCGTCGCTCGTATCGCCGATGTACATGCCCGGGCGTTTGCGGACCGCTTCGAGCCCCTTCAGCATCTTGATGCTGTCGGCGTTGTATTCGTTGTTGCCTTCCATGCGATTTGTCCCGTCCTGTCTCTAGATGCGCATCGGCATCACGACATACTTGAAATCGCTCCGACCCGGCAGCGTCACCAGCATGCTGCTGTTGGCGTCGCCGAAGGCACAGTCGACTGTTTCCACCTCGACGCTGTTCAACACGTCCTGCAGGTAGGTGATATTGAACCCCACGTCGAGGGCATCGGAGGAATACGGGATCTCCATTTCCTCCTCGGCTTCCTCCTGTTCGGTGTTGGTGCAGATGATGCGCAGGCTGCCTTCGGTCAAGACCCAGCGCACGCCCCGAAATTTTTCGTTCGAGAGAATCGCAGCCCGTTGGAGTGCTTGTTGCAGGCGAATCCGATCGGTCTCGAAATGCTTGCCGTAGTTCACCGGCACGACGCGGCCGTAGTCGGGAAACTTGCCGTCGACGACTTTGGTGATGAGTTGCAGGCCGGCGAACTCGAACTTGACCTGGTTACCGAGCAACGTCACCAGCACCGTTTCGTCGGTTTCCTGCAGCAGGCGAGCCAACTCGAGGACGGCCTTGCGCGGCAGGATCACTTCGTTGCGCACGTAGCTGTCGAGTAGTTCGCGGGTGGTGAGCGCCAAGCGATGCCCATCCGTAGCAACCAGCGTCAGTTCCTTCTTGTCGACGACCAGGAGCATGCCGTTCAGGTAGTAGCGGATATCCTGCTGCGCCATCGCGTACTGGGTGAGAGACAGGAGGCGCCGCAATTCCTTCTGGGGCAACGCCACTTCGGCGGTTGCTTGTGCGCCTTCGGCGAGGCGTGGGAAATCCGCTGCCGGTAGCGTCTGTACGCTGAAACGGCTGCGACCGGCCTTCAACTGGATCTTGGCGTCCTTCTGCTCGAGGCTGATCTGGGTGCCCTCCGGCAGCGCACGCAGGATATCGAGCAGCTTCTTGGCCGACACGGTGACGGCGAAGTCCTCGCTGAAGCTCTGCCCTTCGACCGGTGCTGCGACCTGTATTTCGAGATCGGTGGCGAGGAGAGTCATCACGCCATTCTTCGATTCGACCAAGACGTTGGAGAGGATGGGAAGAGTCTGTCGTCTCTCCACCACGCCGGTGACGGCCTGCAGGGGGCGCAGCAATGCATCGCGATCGAGTTGTATGTTCTTCATTGCTCTTTCAACCTGATAGATGTTGATGAATGAACGACAGAACGGTGGGTAACCGAGGCAGGTCCAGGTGTGGCGCGGAGTTCAGGGTGGTCAGCGCGACGCCGCAACCCGTGTATGGCTTGTGGACGAACTCTGGATGGAATCCGGCCGGCGTCGTGGACCCCGGTTTATCCACAATTAGTTCCCCGGTTATCCACGCAGTACCTGTATGAGTGAGTCGAAGTCGCGCGTGATCTCGGGCGTGGTGGAACGCAACTCGGCAATCTTGCGGCAGGCATGGAGGACCGTCGTGTGGTCGCGCCCGCCGAATGCATCTCCGATATCGGGCAGGCTCAGTGTCGTCAATTCCTTCGCGAGCGCCATCGCGATCTGGCGTGGCCGCGCGATGTTGCGCGAGCGCTTCTTCGAATACATCTCCGACACCTTGATCTTGTAGAAGTCGGCGACGGTCTTCTGAATGTTGTCCACGGAGACCTGTCGGGTCTGGACGGCGAGCAGATCCTTCAACGCATCGCGCGTGGAATCGACGGTGACGGGGATATTGGCGAAGCGCGAGAACGCAACGACCCGCTTCAATGCGCCTTCCAGTTCACGCACGTTGGACTGGATATGCGTCGCGATGAAGAAGGCGACGTCTTCGCTGACCGGTGTGTTGTCGGCTTCGGCTTTCTTCAGCAGGATCGCAACGCGCATCTCGAGTTCGGGTGGTTCGATGGCGACCGTGAGGCCCCAGCCGAAGCGCGAGATCAGGCGATCCTCCATGCCCGAAATTTCCTTCGGGTAGGTATCGCAGGTGATGATGACCTGCTTGTGCGCGTCGATCAGCGCATTGAAGGCGTAGAAGAACTCTTCCTGGGTCCGGTTCTTGTTGCTGAAGAACTGGATGTCGTCGATCAGGAGCAGATCGAGCGAGTGGTAGTACTTCTTGAAGCTGTCGAAGGATTTGTGCTGGTAGGCGCGAACCACATCGGAGACGTACTGCTCGGCGTGGGTATAGCGAACCTGGGCGTCGGGCGAGTGCTCGCGAACCAGATTGCCGATGGCCTGGATCAGGTGGGTCTTGCCCAGGCCAACCCCGCCGTAGATGAACAGGGGGTTGTAGGCCGTCCCGGGGTGTTCGCCCACCTGGATGGCGGCGGCGCGTGCGAGCTGGTTGGCTTTCCCGGCGACGAAACTGTCGAAGGTGAAGGCCGGATTGAGCCGGCCGCGAACCGGACCCGCAGGAGGTGCCGGCCGTTGAGGAGGGACTGGTGCCTCTGCCGCAACCGCTGGCTTGGGGCGGGCGGTTACCTCCGCCAGGAGCAGGTTGACCGCGAGACCACCGTCGGTCAGACGCGCCGCCAGGTCTTCAATGCCCCGCAGGAACTTGTCGCGCACCCATTCCAGCACGAACCGATTGGGTGCCACGAGTGTCAGCGTATCGCTGTCCAGCGTGGCAGCGAGCGGCTTGATCCAAGTGTGATATTGCTGCTCGGACAGGCTCTTGCGGAGCTCGTCCTGGCAGCGTTCCCAAAGTTCGGGCATGGGATGGTGATACGGTGGAGTCCAGCAGCAACGCGCCGGGTGGTGATCGATCGATGGTCGAACTCTCGATGGCTGAGATCGAAGGACGGAGTTTAGCAGAGGCCTCGACAAGTTATCCACAGGCTTGACTCGGCTGCGGCGGTTGACAACCAATCGAGCGCAAATGTCTAATACGCGGCTCTTTTTCGGGGAGTGAACGATGAAACGCACGTACCAGCCGTCGGTGACCCGACGCAAGCGCACCCACGGCTTTCGAGTCCGCATGAAGACCAAGTCCGGTCGCGCCGTGATCAATGCCCGCCGCGCCAAGGGCCGGGCGCGGCTCGCTGTCTGACGAGCCTTCCCGCCCGCGGGCGGACCGGCCGACGCAGCGATTCCCGGCCGCCCTGCGCCTTAACGATCCGGCCGCTTTCGAGCGCGCGTTCCGGGCCCGGCGGCCCGAGCAAGGCCGGTACTTCGCAGTACACAGCGCGCGCAATGCTCTGCCCTATGGCCGCCTCGGCATGGTGGTCGCGCGGCGCACAGCGCGCTCCAGCGTTGGCCGAAATGGCCTCAAGCGCCTGATTCGAGAAGTATTTCGAGTTCAGCAACAGGAGTTATCGGGGTGGGACTGGGTGGTTCGAGTGAAAGCGGTACCCCAGTCGTCCGACCGGCAAGGCGCGCGGGTCGAGCTACAGGCGTTGCTCAAGGTGCGACCATGATCGCCGCAGCGCTCTCGGGATTGATCAAGGTCTATCAATGGACCGTCAGTCCCTTGTTGCCGGCGTCCTGTCGCTTCTATCCCTCCTGTTCCCACTACGCCCAGGAAGCGGTCCATCGCCATGGTGCGATGCGCGGTTCCTGGCTGGCCGCACGTCGCATCGCCCGTTGTCACCCCTGGTGTGCCGGGGGCCATGACCCGGTCCCCTGAGCCCACCCCCCATTCATGGATACCACCCGCCTCGTTCTTCTGGTGATCTTCTGCGTCTCCCTCTTCATGCTCGGGGAGAAGTGGTACAAGGAGTACGGTCCCAAGCCGGCGCCTGCTCCCACGGCAGTGCAACCCTCGCCCGGAGCCGACTTCACGCCTGTACCCGGAACCACCAAGGCGGCGCCCGCTCCCAGCACGCCCGCGGCCACCCCGGCAGCGACACCCGAGGCGGGGCCGATCGCCGGCGGTGAAGTCGTATCGGTGCAAACGGATCTCATGCATGTGGAGATCAGCACGCTCGGCGGCGATATTCGCCGGGTCGAACTGCTGACCCACCGGGATACGGTGGATCTCGACCGCAATCTGATGCTGCTCGACTTCGGGGCGAAGCACACGCTGGTCGCGCAGACCGGGCTGATCGGTCAGTCATTGCCCAATCACAAGACGCCCTTCGTACCGGATCAGCGCGAGATCAAGCTCGGGGAAGGCGTGGACAAGGCCGTGGTGACCTTGACGGCCAACGATACTGCCAGCGGCACCAAAGTCGTGAAGACGTTGACTTTCCATCGCGGCAGCTACGTCATCGATGTGGGATATCGCATCGAGAATCGTGGCACCGGGGCGGTCGATCCGTTTGTTTACTACCAGCTCGTACGCGACGACCAGGCGCCACCCGGCGAGTCAACGTGGGTACCCACTTTCACGGGAGTGGCCTTGTTTACTGACAAGGAGAAGTACCACAAGATTTCATTCGGGGACATCGCGAAGGGCAAGACCAGCTATCCGAAGGAAAGCCAGGATGGTTGGATCGGCATGGTTCAGCACTATTTCGTGACCGCCTGGCTCCCGAAGAATGGGGGCCCGCGCGAGTTCTACACCCGATCACTGGGCAATGGATTGTTCGCGGCCGGGGTGATCGTGCCGGGCCCCAAGGTGGAGCCGGGTGCCAGTGCCGATTGGTCAGTCCCGCTCTACGTCGGGCCCCAGGAACAGGAGAAACTGGCGGTTCTTGCCCCCGGCCTGGACCTCACGGTGGACTACGGCTGGCTGACGGTCATCGCCGCACCGTTGTTCTGGGTGTTGTCCGCGGTCCATGGTGTGGTGAAGAACTGGGGTGTCGCGATCATCATCGTGACCATCATCATCAAGCTGATCTTCTTCCCCTTGTCCGCCGCTTCGTACAAGTCGATGGCGAAGATGCGGATGATGGCGCCCAAGCTGCAGAAGCTGAAGGAGATCCATGGTGACGATCGCCAGAAGCTGCATCAGTCGATGATGGAGCTGTACAAGACCGAGAAGATCAATCCGCTTGGCGGCTGCCTGCCGATCGTCATTCAGATTCCCGTATTCATCGCACTGTATTGGGTGCTGCTGGGCAGCGTGGAAATGCGTCAGGCGCCCTTCATGTTGTGGATCCAGGACCTGTCGCGACCCGATCCGTTCTACGTGCTGCCGATCCTGATGGGCATCAGCATGATCATCCAGACGCGCCTCAATCCGGAGCCGCCCGATCCGATCCAGGCCAAGGTGATGAAGATCATGCCGATAGCATTCAGCGTGTTCTTCTTCTTCTTCCCGGCGGGGCTGGTGCTCTACTGGCTGGTCAACAATATTCTGTCCATCGGCCAGCAGTGGGCGATCACCAGGCGTTTGGAGAACGCCGGACTTGGGGCCGCGAAGCGCTGAGGTGTTTCCGGCCGCGATGGGGCAGCGTCCAGCGAAGCTGGGACGCACAGCCCTTCGATCGTGTCCAGGGCCGTGACTGACACGATCGCGGCGATAGCGACTGCGCCCGGAAGGGGTGCGATCGGAGTGGTGCGTGTGTCGGGACCGGTGGCGCTGAGGATCGGTGAGGCCATGACCGGAAAAGCGCTGAAGGCGAGGATGGCGATGCATGTGCCGTTTCGCAACGCGAGCGGTGAAGTTCTCGACGACGGGCTTGTTCTGGCGTTCCCGGCGCCCGGGTCCTACACCGGCGAGGATGTTCTGGAACTGCACGGCCACGGAGGTACAGCGGTACTCGGCGGAGTCCTGGCGCGCTGCGTGGAACTCGGAGCGCGTTTGGCCGAGCCGGGCGAGTTCACGCGTCGAGCATTTCTGAATGGCAAGCTGGATCTGGCGCAGGCAGAAAGTGTCGCGGACCTGATCGAGGCCAAGACCTCGATCGCAGCGCGCTCAGCCCTGCGTTCGTTGCGCGGCGAGTTCTCGGAGCGCGTCGAAGCATTGCATCGCGGACTGGTCGAGTTGCGAGCGCTTGCCGAAGCTTCGCTCGATTTCCCCGAAGAGGGAGACGTCGAGGTGATGCAGGCTTACGGCGTTGCCGCGAGGTTGTCGTCGCTGCGAGAGCAGCTGAAGGCGGTGCAACAGGCGGCGCGCCAGGGGACCTTGCTCCGGGAGGGCGTGACGGTCGCCATCGTCGGTGCGCCGAATGTCGGAAAATCCAGCATATTCAACCGGTTGTCTGGAGACGAGGTGGCCATCGTCACGGCAGTGCCGGGAACGACCCGTGACATCCTCCGTGCTGTCGTAGCACTCGAGGGTGTTCCGTTCGAGTTCATCGATACCGCCGGACTGCGCGTCTCCGACGATCCCGTGGAGTCCATCGGGATCGAGCGAGGCCGGAAAGCGGCGCAAGGGGCGGACATCGTGGTGAGGGTGATGGAAGCAGGTGCCGATGCCAGTGCATTGCCGGGTGTGCCGTCGCACATCGATGTCGAGAACAAGATCGACGTGACGGGTGCCCCGCCGGGCATCGACCGGACTTTGGGGGTCCCGCGCGTACGGATATCGGCGCTGACGGGCGCCGGCCTCGATCAGCTGCGTGCGGTGCTGCTTGAAGCGGCCGGCTGGAAGCCGCTAGAGGAGGAAGGCGTCTTCATGGCCAGAGCCCGCCACATTAGGGCGCTCGAAGAAGCGGCGGAACGCTTGGCCGAGGCCGCGGCGCTTGGCGTGGAGCGGGAAGAGCTGTTCGCCGAAGAATTGCGCTATGCGCTCGAGGCCCTGGCGTCCATCTCCGGCAGAACGTCGGCGGACGATCTGCTCGGCGAGATCTTCGCGCGCTTCTGTCTGGGGAAATGACGCACCGTGGGGGCCACTGAGCTTCTGTTGCTCTGCGGTTGCGCCGTGCTCGCAGGATGGGTGGATGCGATCGCCGGTGGCGGCGGGTTGATACAGATTCCAGCGCTGCTGGCCGCGTTGCCCTCCGCCCCGGTCGCCGTGGTGCTCGGCACAAACAAGCTGTCGTCCTTCTGTGGGACGACAACGGCCGTGCTGCGGTATCACTCGTTGCGGTTCGTGAGCCCGCGCGATTGGGTGGTGGCCGTCGTTGCAGCGCTGGCGGGTTCCGGGATCGGGGCATTCTGCGCCACGGTGGTTCCGGGAGCGACCATGAAGCCGGCCGTGATGATTCTGCTCGTGGTCGTGCTGGTTGCAACGCTTGCGAAGGGAACTCCGAACGCGAGCACTCCAGCAGTGGCGCGAGTGCCCGGATCGGGCGGGCAAGCGGCGCTGGGGGTGGGGGCAGGGGTCTACGACGGGCTGTTCGGACCCGGGACCGGGAGTTTTCTGATCTTCGGTCTCGTGCGGTGGTGCCACCTCGACTATGTTCGGGCATCGGCCGCCGCGAAAGTGGTCAATCTGGCAACCAATTTCGGCGCCTTGGGCATGTTCATCGGGCTGGGTTTCGTGGACTATCGTGCCGGCTTGCCGATGGCCGTCTGCAACGTCTTGGGGGCCTGGTTGGGGGCAACGATGGCAGGGCGGATCGGCCCAGTCCTGGTTCGCCGGGTGTTCCTCGTGGCGGTGGCGGGGTTGTTTCTGAAGGTGGTGGCGGACCACTTTCGCGAGATATAGCGACGTTTCACGTGAAACACTGGAGCTGCGAGGGCCCTGGTTTCACGTGAAACGTCCGCGGACGGCTTCGTCGCAGCAAATTCGGCTATGATTGCCGACCCCTGAATCTCGAGTGAGATCATGCTGTTTTCCAAGCGTTTCAACGTCATCGTGGTCGGAGGTGGGCATGCCGGGACGGAAGCTGCCCTTGCCGCCGCACGCATGGGCCAAGAAACCCTGCTGTTGACCCACAGCATCGAAACGCTCGGGCAGATGTCCTGCAATCCTTCCATCGGGGGGATCGGAAAAGGCCATCTGGTCAAGGAAATAGACGCCCTGGGCGGGTCCATGGCGGCCGCGACGGATGCAGCGGGGATCCAGTTCAGGATCCTCAATCGCAGCAAAGGACCCGCGGTACGCGCGACTCGAGCGCAAGCCGATCGGGTGCTGTACCGCAAGGCTATCCGCCAGCGCCTCGAGAATCAGCCACACCTGATGCTGTTCCAGCAGGCTGTGGACGATCTGCTGCTCGATGGCGATCGCGTTACCGGCGTCGTGACCCAACTCGGGATCCGTTTCGAGGCCGATGCGGTGGTTCTGACCGCCGGCACCTTTCTTTCGGGCTTGATCCATGTCGGCCTTGCGAACTATCAGGCAGGACGAGCCGGCGACCCGCCCTCGGTGAGCCTCGCGCAGCGCCTGCGCGAACTGAAACTGCCCGTTGGACGCCTCAAAACAGGGACGCCACCGCGGCTGGACGGGCGAACCATCGATTTCTCCGTCATGACCGAGCAGCCCGGCGACACGCCGGTGCCAGTGTTCTCCTTCCTCGGGTCGGCGTCGCAGCACCCGGAGCAGCGTTCCTGCTGGATCACTCACACCAATGCGCGGACCCACGACATCATCCGCGGTGGCCTCGATCGCTCGCCGATGTTCACCGGGGTCATCGAAGGGATAGGTCCGCGCTATTGCCCTTCGATCGAGGACAAGGTCACCCGTTTTGCGCACAAGGATTCCCATCAGATCTTCCTGGAGCCCGAAGGGCTGACGACGCACGAGATCTACCCGAACGGCATCTCCACCAGTCTGCCCTTCGATGTGCAGATGGACGCGGTCCGTTCCATTCGCGGCCTCGAGAATGCCCACATCCTGCGACCGGGCTACGCGATCGAGTACGACTACTTCGATCCGCGCGGACTGAAGAGTTCGCTCGAGACCAAGGCTATTGCCGGTCTGTTCTTCGCCGGACAGATCAACGGGACGACTGGCTACGAAGAGGCGGCGGCCCAGGGCCTGCTGGCCGGGGTCAACGCCGCTCTATGTGCGCGGGGCTCGGCCCCGTGGAGTCCGCGGCGCGACGAAGCCTATCTGGGCGTTCTCGTGGACGACCTGATCACACGGGGCGTGACCGAACCGTATCGAATGTTCACGAGCCGCGCGGAGTACCGGTTGAGTCTGCGTGAAGACAATGCCGACCTGCGGCTCACGGAGATCGGCCGTACGCTGGGTCTCGTGGACGATGCGCGCTGGCAGCATTTCGAAACGAAGCGCGAGGCCGTCGCGCGCGAACTCGAACGCCTGCGTTCCACCTGGCTGAACCCTCGGCTGCTCACGCCGGAAGGCATGACCGCGGTCTTCGGTCAGGCGCTCGAAACCGACCATACGCTGGACGCTCTGTTGCGTCGCCCTAGCGTGAGCTATGCGTCGCTGATGACATTGCCCGGAGCCGGTCCGGCGGTGGATGCTGTCGAAGTCGCCGAGCAGGTCGAGATTCAGGCGAAATATCAAGGATATATCGAGCGCCAGCGCGAAGAGGTTGCCCGGCACGAGCATTTCGAAGATGCCAGGCTGCCGGCCGATCTCGACTATCGGACCGTGCGCGGGCTCTCGAACGAAGTCCAGCAGAAGCTCAATGCCCATCGTCCCGAGACCCTCGGTCAGGCGGCCCGCATCTCGGGCATCACTTCCGCAGCGATCTCCTTGCTGCTGGTCCATCTGCGCCGGGGCTTCGCCCGCCGGGCCGCAGCACCCGCCCACGACGTCCCGACGGCGCAGTCGCGGTGACCACGCAAGCGCGGGCGCTCGAGCAGGGCGTCGAGAAGCTCGGGCTCAAGCTGGCTCCGGGAACGGAATCCCGGTTGCTCGCCTATCTGGCCCTGCTGCAGAAGTGGAATCGCGTCTACAACTTGACCGCGATCCGCGAAGCGCCGAAGTTAGTAAGCCATCACCTGCTCGATAGTCTTGCGGTGGTGCCGCATCTTGCTGGGGAGACAGTTGTGGACATCGGGACGGGTCCAGGCCTGCCCGGCATTCCAATCGCGCTCGCGCGGCCGGATTGGAGGGTCACGCTGGTGGACAGCAACCACAAGAAGACGGCATTTCTGACGCAGGCGGTGGGCGAGCTCGACATCGCCAACGCCGACGTCCGGCGCGAGCGCGTCGAACAATGGCGGCCGGCTACGACGTTTCAGGTCGTCATCTCGCGTGCCTTCGCCGAGCTCGCGGACTTCGTGCGCCTTGCCGGGCATCTGCTGGCGCCAGGCGGTCGTCTGGCCGCGATGAAAGGACTCAATCCCCATGAAGAAATCGCCCAGTTGCCCGAGGGCTTTCGCGTCGATCGTGTGGTGCCGCTGGCGGTACCGGGCGTGGAAGGCGAGCGTCACCTCGTGCTGATCGAACGCACCGTAGCCTGAGCTTCGAGGACCCATGGCCAAGATCATCGCGATCACCAATCAGAAAGGCGGCGTCGGCAAGACGACCACCACCATCAACCTGGCAGCAAGCCTGTCGATGGCCGGCCGGCGCGTGTTGCTGATCGATCTCGATCCGCAAGGCAACGCCACCATGGGCAGCGGCATCGACAAGCGTCAGTTGAAAGCCACGGTCTACCAGGCGCTGCTGGGCGAGGCGCCGCTCGTCGATGTCCGCCAGCGTTCCAGCAGCGGCAACTACGATGTCATACCGGCCAACCGCGACCTGGCCGGCGCCGAGATCGAGATGGTGGCCCTCGAGAACCGCGAGACCCGCCTCAAGACAGCACTCGAGAGCGTGGATGCCGACTATGACTTCGTGCTGATCGACTGTCCGCCTGCGCTCAACCTGCTTACCGTCAACGGTCTGGTCGCCGCGCAGGCGGTGATGATTCCGATGCAATGCGAGTACTACGCGCTCGAAGGCCTCTCCGATCTGGTCAACACGGTCAAGAAAGTGCGTGCGCACCTCAATCCGCATCTCGAGATCGAAGGACTGCTGCGCACCATGTACGACCCGCGCAATACGCTCGGGCAGCAGGTCTCCGATCAGCTGCAGCAGCACTTCGGCGAAAAGGTGTATCGCACCGTCATCCCGCGCAACGTGCGTCTCGCCGAGGCGCCGAGCTACGGCATGCCGGTGCTCTCCTACGATCGCCAGTCGAAGGGTGCGCTCGCGTACCTGGCGCTGGCTGGTGAAATCCTCGGCAAACAGGCGGCCGCATGATGGTGAAGCACAAGGGACTGGGGCGCGGGCTCGACGCGCTGCTCGCTGGAGATGAAGCGGAGGAGACCGGCGATCGCATGACGCAGCTGCCGGTGACGGCATTGCAGCGTGGCAAGTACCAGCCGCGCACGCAGATGCACGAAGAGGCGATCGCCGAACTGGCCGCATCGATCAAGTCGCAGGGCATGATCCAGCCGATCCTCGTGCGCCCGATCGCATCGGGTCGCTACGAGATCATCGCGGGCGAGCGCCGCTGGCGTGCAGCCCAGCGCGCCGGACTCAAGGAAGTGCCGGTGCTGGTGCGCGACGTCCGCGACGAGGCGGCCCTCGCCATGGCGCTCATCGAGAACATCCAGCGCGAAGATCTCAACGCGCTGGAAGAGGCCGCCGGCATCCAGCGGCTCATCGACGAATTCGGCATGACGCACCAGAGCGCGGGCGAAGCGGTGGGACGTTCGCGCACGGCCGTATCCAATCTGTTGCGACTGCTGCAATTGCCCGGCTCGGTCCAGCAGAAGATGCTGGATGGGGCGCTCGACATGGGTCATGCCCGCGCGTTGCTGGGTCTGCCGAGCGCCAAGCAACTCGAACTCGCCGAGCGCATCGTGGCGCAGGGCCTGTCGGTCCGCGAAGTGGAACGGCTGGTCGCTCAGCTCGGTGCAGAAGTGCCGGTCAAGCGGCAACGCGCCGTGAGCCGCGACCTGAAAGATCTCGAGGAGGAGTTGTCCGACCATCTCGGCGCTTCTGTGGAAATCCGCTCGCGCGGCAAGGGCCGCGGCAAGCTCGAGATCGAATACCGCTCGCTCGATCAGCTGGACGCCCTGCTGGCACACCTGCGACGGCCCCGCGCCTGAAGCGTTGACGCACCGCCGCATCCACCATTACACTCTCGCGGTTTTTCTAGTCGCCAGCGGGTTCAAAAGATGGTCCGGATCCACAGCGCGCCCTTTCGAACCGTCTTGCGGTGGCAGGTCTTGACGACTGTGGTGGTCGCTGTCGTCACGGGTTTGATAGCAGGGGTGCACGGTGCGCTCTCTGGTGCACTGGGCGGGATGGTCGCTCTGGTGGCTTGTCTCGGATTCGCCATCGTCACGCAACTCGCGAAGGCGCCGTCGATCGGTACGACGTTGTCGACGGTGTTCCGTGCCGAAGGGGTCAAGATCGGCGTCAGCGTGGTGCTGCTCTGGCTGGTGCTGGCGACATACAAGCAGGTGGTTGCGGTGGCGTTCGTCGGATCTTTCGCCATCTCGATCGTGGTGTTCTCGATGGCGGTCTTCGTCCGGGATGTCGGACGAACCAGCGTGAAATGATCAAGGTTTGAACGAGCAATGTCCTCCGAAGCCGCACTGACACCTACCGAATACATCCAGCACCACCTCTCCTTCCTGGCGAAGCCGGTCGGCGGCGGCGGATCCTTCTGGACCCTGCACGTCGACTCGGTCGTGACCGCTGCGATCCTCGGTGTGATCAGCATCGGCCTGCTGTGGTGGGTCGTGCGCGGCGCCACTGCCGGCGTGCCCACCAAGCGGCAGGCGTTCGTCGAGCTGATGTTCAGCTTCGTCGACGACCAGGTGAAGGGCATCTTCCACGGCAAGCGCGATTTCGTCACACCCACCGCGCTGACGGTGTTCGTGTGGGTCCTCCTGATGAATGCGATGGATTTCCTGCCCGTGGACATCGTCGCCAAGATTCTCGGCGCCGTGGGTATTCACGAATGGCGGATGGTGCCGACCGCGGACGTCAACACGACTTTCGCGCTGGCCCTATCGGTTTGGCTCTTGATGATCTACTTCTCCATCAAGGTGAAAGGCGTCGGCGGATTCATCCACGAACTGTTCTGCTCACCCTTTGGCTCCAATCCGTTGCTCTGGCCGGCGAACTTCCTGTTCAACCTGGTCGAGTACATCTCGAAACCGCTGTCCCACTCGCTGCGGCTGTACGGCAACATGTACGCCGGCGAAATCATCTTCCTGCTGCTGTGGCTGTGGGCTGCCACAGGGCTGGTCGGCACGGTCTTCGGCGCGATCCTCGGCGTCGGCTGGGCGATCTTCCACATCCTGATCGTCGCGCTGCAGGCCTACATCTTCATGATGCTCACGATCGTCTACATCTCCATGGCGCACGAGAGCCACTGACGTACTTCTCAATCCCACTTTACGTTCCGCAACTCGAAAGGAAACTCTGATGGACAAGCTGCAACTACTCGCGATGATCCAGGCCTACACCGGCGTCGGCATCGGCCTGATGATCGGTCTCGGCGCCGCCGGTGCATGTATCGGCGTGGGCATCATGTGCAGCCGCTTCCTCGAAGGTGCCGCGCGCCAGCCCGAGATGATCCCGGCGCTGCAAGCCAAGGTGTTCCTGCTGCTCGGCCTGATCGACGCATCCTTCATCATCGGCGTGGGTCTCGCGATGCTGTTCGCCTTCGGCAATCCGCTGCTCGCCGTCATTCAGTAACTCCCTCTCCACCTTTTCCCGGTTAGGGGGCAGGCATGAACATCAACCTGACGCTGATCGCCCAGGCCGTGTCCTTCGCGATCTTCATCTGGTTCACGGTGAAGTTCGTCTGGCCGCCGCTGTTGCGCGCCATCGAACAACGCCAGTCGCAGATCGCCGACGGCCTTGCGGCCGCCGAAAAAGGCCGCCAGTCGCTCGAGGTTTCCTCGAAGCAGGCCGAGGCCGCCATCGCCGAAGCGCGCAACCGCGCCCAGGAGATCATCGCGCAGGCCGAGAAACGCGGCTCGCAGCTGATCGACGAGGCCAAGAACGCGGCGCGCGAGGAAAGCGGTCGCGAGAAGGCCGCGGCGAAGGCCGAGATCGACCAGGAAGTTTCGCGTGCTCGCGAAGCGTTGCGTGACCAGGTGGCCGCGCTTGCGGTTGCCGGCGCGGAGAAGATCCTGCGCAAGGAAATCAACGCCCAGGCGCACGCTGATCTGTTAGCTCAGCTCAAGAAAGAAATATAAGCAGCCATGGCTGAGATCAGCACTATCGCCCGGCCCTACGCGGAAGCGGTCTTCGAGATCGCCGACAAGGCCGGCGCGCTCGCCCAATGGTCGACGACCCTCGGCAGCTTGGCGGCCGCCGCCGAACATCCGGACGTGCGTCAGCTGCTCGGCAACCCGCGCGTGTCGGCGAGTGCCCTGGTCGATATGTTCGTCGCCGTATCCGGCGACAACTCACCCGAGACGCGTAAGCTCCTCGAAGCGCTGACTACGAACCAGCGCGTCGCCGCGCTGCCAGCGGTACGCGATCAGTTCGAAGCGCTCAAGAACGAACGCGAGAGCACCGTCGACGCGCAGATCGAAAGTGCCTTTCCGCTCGATGGTGCCGATCTCGCCGGTCTGGTCGCCGACCTCGAGCGCAAGTTCAAACGCAAGGTGCGACCCGAAGTGACCGTCGATCCAGCGCTGATCGGTGGCGTCCGTATTGCCGTCGGCGACCAGGTCATCGACGGTTCGGTGCGAGGCAAGCTCGAGGCCATGGCCGCCAGTCTCACCGCGTGACGCGCGTACCCACTCCAAACATCCACGAATCGGAACCGCCATGCAACAGCTGAAACCCTCCGAGATCAGCGATCTGATCAAGTCCCGGATCCAGAGCCTCGCGCTCTCGGCCGACGTGCGCACCCAGGGCACCGTGGTCTCGGTGACCGACGGTATCTGCCGCGTGCACGGCCTGTCCGACGTCATGCAGGGCGAGATGCTCGAGTTCCCCAACAACACCTTCGGCCTCGCGTTGAACCTCGAGCGCGACTCGGTAGGCGCCGTGATTCTGGGTGAGTACGAGCACATCACCGAAGGTGACCCGGTCAAGTGCACCGGACAGATCCTGTCCGTGCCCGTGGGCCCGGAGCTGATCGGCCGCGTCGTGAATTCGCTCGGTCAACCGATCGACGGCAAGGGCCCGATCAATGCCAAGGAAACCGACATCATCGAGAAGGTCGCGCCGGGCGTGATCTGGCGTAAATCGGTGTCGCAGCCGGTGCAGACCGGACTGAAGTCCATCGACGCAATGGTGCCCGTGGGCCGAGGTCAGCGTGAACTGATCATCGGCGACCGCCAGACTGGCAAGACCGCGGTGGCGGTGGATACGATCATCAACCAGAAGGGCAAGGATCTCTTCTGCGTCTACGTGGCGATCGGCCAGAAGGCCTCGACCATCGCCAACGTCGTGCGCAAGCTCGAAGAGCATGGCGCGATGGCGTACACGATCATCGTGGCAGCATCGGCTTCAGAGTCCGCGGCCATGCAGTACATCGCCGCCTATTCCGGCTGCACCATGGGCGAATACTTCCGCGACCGCGGCCAGGACGCCCTGATCATCTATGACGATCTGACCAAGCAGGCCTGGGCGTATCGCCAGATCTCGCTGCTGCTGCGCCGTCCGCCAGGCCGTGAAGCGTATCCCGGCGACGTGTTCTATCTCCACAGCCGTCTGCTCGAACGCGCCGCACGCGTCAGCGAAGCCTGGGTCGAGCGCTTCACCAAGGGCGCGGTCAAGGGCAAGACCGGTTCGTTGACTGCCCTGCCGGTGATCGAAACCCAGGCCGGCGACGTGTCCGCGTTCGTTCCCACGAACGTGATCTCTATCACGGACGGCCAGATCTTCCTGGAAACCGACCTGTTCAACGCCGGTATCCGCCCCGCCATCAACGCCGGCGTTTCGGTGTCGCGAGTCGGTGGTGCGGCGCAGACCAAGGCCATGAAGCGCAAGGACGTGGGCGCCGGCGTGCGTCTCGCGCTGGCGCAGTACCGCGAACTCGCGGCGTTCGCCCAGTTTGCCTCCGACCTCGACGAAGCCACCCGCAAGCAGCTCGAACGCGGCCGGATGGTGATGGAGCTGATGAAGCAGCCGCAGTACCTGCCGCTGCAGGTCTGGGAAATGGTGCTGACGCTGTTCGCCGTGAACAACGGCTACTTCGACGACATCGAAGTGAAGAAGGCTCTGGCCGCCGAAAAGAGCCTGCGCGATCACATCAAGGCCAAGTACGCCGCGCTTGCGGACGGCATCGAGTCGAAGAAGGACGTGAGCGCCGACGCCGAGAAGGAGTTGCGCGCCGCCATCGACGACTGGAAGAAGAACGGCAGCTACTGACCGCCCTCGACCCGCGTTCGCGAAAGAACCCACGACATGGCTGGCTCGAAAGAGATCCGCACCAAGATCAAGAGTGTGCAGAACACTCGCAAGATCACCAAGGCGATGGAGATGGTCGCCGCTTCGAAGATGCGCAAGGCGCAGGACCGCATGCGCGCGGCCCGGCCCTACGCCGAAAAGATCCGCAACGTCGCGGCCCACATCTCGCACGCGAACCCCGAGTACCGCCATCCGTTCCTGATCGAACGCGACACGGTGAAAAAGGTCGGGATCATCATCATCACCACCGACAAGGGCCTGTGCGGCGGCCTCAACACCAACGTCCAGCGGCTGGCACTCAACCAGATGAAGCAGTGGGAATCCGAGGGCGAAAGCTTCGAGGTCTGCTGCATCGGCAACAAGGGCCTGTCGTTCATGCAACGGCTCGGCGCCAACATCGTCTCGCAGGTGACCCAGCTCGGCGACCGCCCGCACCTCGAGAAGTTGATCGGTGCGGTAAAGATCATGCTCGACGGCTACACCAACGACCGCTTCGACCGCCTGCTGATCTTCTACACCAAGTTCATCAACACGATGAAGCAGGAGCCGGTCTGCGAGCAGCTGCTCCCGCTGTCCGGTGAGAGGCTCGGCGTGCCGGAAGGCTCGTGGGACTACATCTACGAGCCCGAGGCCAAGGGCGTGCTCGACCAGGTCCTCACGCGCTACATCGAGGCCATCGTCTACCAGGGTGTAGCCGAGAACATGTCGAGCGAACAGTCAGCCCGCATGGTGGCCATGAAATCCGCCTCCGACAACGCGGCCAACGTCATCGACGAGCTCACGCTGATCTACAACAAGTCGCGGCAGGCAGCGATCACGAAGGAGCTGTCCGAGATCGTCGGCGGCGCCGCTGCGGTCTAGCGCCCGACCTTACCTCATTCGAATCGAACGTTTCAGGAAAGAACGAGAATGGCACAAGCACAAGGCACCATCGTCCAGTGCATCGGCGCAGTGACCGACATCGAGTTCCCGCGGGAATTCATGCCGCACATCTATGACGCGCTGACGCTCGTCGAGGACCCGACCAATACGCTGGCGGAGAAGGGCCTCACCTTCGAGGTCGAGCAGCAGTTGGGCGACGGCGTGGTTCGGACCATCGCCCTCGGTTCTTCCGACGGTCTGCGCCGCGGCATGAAGGTGACCAACACCGGCAAGCCGATCTCGGTGCCGGTGGGCATGGCCACACTCGGCCGCATCATGGACGTCCTCGGCCGCCCCATCGACGAGGTGGGGCCGATCGCCACCGACGAGCGGCGCTCGATTCACCAGCCGGCCCCGAAGTTCGACGAACTGTCGCCGTCGGTGGAACTGCTCGAAACGGGCATCAAGGTCATCGACCTGATCTGCCCGTTTGCAAAGGGCGGCAAGGTCGGCCTGTTCGGCGGCGCCGGCGTGGGCAAGACCGTGAACATGCTGGAGCTCATCAACAACATCGCGAAACAGCACTCGGGTCTCTCGGTGTTCGCCGGCGTGGGCGAGCGCACCCGCGAAGGCAACGACTTCTATCACGAAATGTCGGAAGCCGGCGTCATCAAGCTCGACAACCTCGGCGAGTCGAAGGTGGCGATGGTGTTCGGCCAGATGAACGAGCCGCCCGGCAACCGCCTGCGCGTGGCGCTGACCGGCCTCACCATGGCCGAGCGCTTCCGCGACGAAGGCCGCGACATCCTGTTCTTCGTGGACAACATCTACCGCTTCACATTGGCCGGTACCGAAGTGTCCGCGCTGTTGGGGCGGATGCCTTCCGCGGTGGGTTACCAGCCGACCCTGGCCGAAGAGATGGGTCGCCTGCAGGAGCGCATCACATCCACCAAGACCGGATCGATCACTTCGATCCAGGCCGTGTACGTGCCCGCGGATGACTTGACCGACCCGTCGCCCGCGACGACCTTCGGTCACCTGGACGCCACCGTCGTGCTGTCGCGTGACATCGCTTCGCTCGGTATCTACCCGGCCGTTGACCCGCTCGACTCCACTTCGCGTCAGGTCGACCCCAACGTCATCGGCGAAGACCACTACAACACCACGCGCGCCGTGCAGGCGACGCTGCAGCGCTACAAGGAACTCCGCGACATCATCGCGATTCTCGGCATGGACGAACTGTCTCCCGAGGACAAGCTCGCCGTGGCGCGCGCGCGCAAGATCCAGCGTTTCCTGTCGCAGCCGTTCCACGTGGCCGAAGTGTTCACCGGTTCGCCCGGCAAGTACGTGACGTTGAAGGACACGATCAAGGGCTTCAAGGCCATCGTCAACGGCGAGTACGATCACCTCCCCGAGCAGGCCTTCTACATGGTCGGCACCATCGAAGAAGCGGTCGAGAACGCGAAGAAGTTCCAGTAACGCATGGCCAACACCATCCACGTCGACGTCGTCAGCGCCGAAGAGTCGATCTACTCGGGCGAGGCGGAGTTCGTCGTCCTGCCCGGCGAAGCGGGCGAGCTCGGCATCTATCCGCAGCACACGCCGCTCATCACCCGCATCAAGCCGGGGTCGGTACGCATCAAGCCGGCCGGCGGTGGTGACGAGGAACTGATCTTCGTTGCCGGTGGCGTGCTGGAAGTGCAGCCAAAAGCCATCACCGTGCTGGCCGACACCGCCATCCGCGGTGGCGACCTGGACGAGGCCAAGGCGGCCGAAGCCATGCGCCTCGCCGAAGAAGCGATGCGCAACTCGCAGGACAAGGTCGAGATCGCGACCATGCAGGCCGAGTACGCGATGATGGCGGCGCAACTGGCCGCCATCCGCAAGCTGCGCAAGCGCTGAGGCCTGGCGCGCCGAGCAACCAGGAAAGGCGACGCGAAGTCGCCTTTTTTGTTGGCGGCCCTGCCGAGCGTCGTCGCATCGCCGCAAGGCGTTTGACATGCGCTGATGCGCCCCCTACCCTCGCCGGCAATTCGTCGAGGGGATACGCCATGAAGTCCGCGTCGCTTTCCGTCGCGCTGATCATCGCCCTGGCCGGCCTGCCGGTTCAGGCCAAGGACACGGTCCGGATCGCTTTCATCGGGCCGCTCACCGGCGGCGTTTCGGCCAACGGCCTGGGTGGACGCAACAGCGCCGATCTCGCTGTGCGCTTGCGCAATGCCGATGCCAAGACACCGTACACGTACGAGCTGGTCGTCCTCGACGACGAGTGCAAGCCGAATGTCGGGGTGCAGGTGGCGACCAAGGCCGCCGCCGACAACGGCATCGTCGCCGGCGTCACGCACTACTGCTCGACCGTCGCGATGGCCGCGGTCGAGGTCTACCGCAAGTTCGGACTGCCCGTGGTGGTGTGGGGTGCGGTGTTGCCGGACATCACCTACGCCAGCGACTACAAGGAGGTGCACCGCGTCAACGGCACCATGATCAACCAGAACGAGGCCGCGGCGCGCTTCATGACCGGCCTCAAGTTCAAGCGCTGGGCTGTCATCCACGACACCACCGACTACGGCAAAGGACACAACAAGTACTTCAGCGAGGATCTCGCGAAAAGCGGTGGGCAGATTCTCGGGACCTTCGGCGTCACCGCCGACCAGCAGGACTTCTCCGCTGAACTCACCAAGATCAAGGAGCTCAAGCCGGAAGTCATCTACTTCGCCGGCCTGACGCCCATCGGCGTGCGTATCCGTAGCCAGATGGACAAGCTCGGCGTGAAGGCGGTTTTCCAGGGCACGTCGGGTATCGTGTCGGACGCATTCATCGAAGGGCTCGGGCCGCTCGCGGAGGGTGTCGTGGCATTCCGCGAAGGTGCTCCGGCGGAGAAGCTGCCTGGGGGTCGCGTGTTTCTCGACGCCTACACCAAGCAGAAGTATCCGGATGATCCGGAAGCCTACGGGCCCTTCGCGTTCGCTGCCACGACGCTGGTCATGGACGCCATCGACAAGGTCGGGCCCGATCGGAAGAAAGTGCGCGCCGAGCTCAACCGGACGCGCGACTATGATTCCATCGTCGGCAAGATCACCTTCGACGATCATCGGCAGAACGCGGTGCCGCTCATCACCAAGTTCGTCGTGCAGGACGGCAAGTGGCTCGTCTGGGAGGACAGCGACTACGCGAGCGGCAAGCGTGCACTCGTGAAGAAGTAGGCGGTGGACCCGGGACTGCTCGCCCAGCACGTCTTCAACGGACTGATGCTGGGCGTGATCTACGCCCTGGTGGCGGTCGGCTTCACGCTGTTCTTCGGCGTGATGGACGTCATCAAGTTCTCGCACGGTGACGTGGTGATGCTGGGTGCCTTCACGGCGCTTGCCGTGGCGGCCGGACTCACGGGCATGGGTGTGACTTCGCACCCGCTGATGTTGCTCGGCATGCTGGTCGTCGCCCTCGGGTTGATGGCGGTGGTGGGCGCGCTGCTGGCGCGCCTTCTCGTGCTGCCGCTGCGGGGAGCCCCGGCCATCAACGTCCTGCTCATTACCTTGATGGCGGGTACCGTGATCCGCGAAGGGGTCCGCCTGTTCTATCCGCAGGGGTCGAATCCGAAACCGTTCCCGCGGCTGCTGCCGGGAGGGACGGTCGAGATCGGCAGTTTCACGCTGCGCCACGACAGCGCGATCCTGTTCGTCATCGGCGTCGCCGCCATCGTCGGCGTACACCTCACTCTGGCACGGACCCGCCTCGGGCTCGCCATCCGCGCGGTGGCCCAGGATCCGGAGACCGCATCGGCCATGGGCATCCCCTTCACCGCCACGGTCCTCGCCACGTTCGCCATCGGGTCGGCGCTGGCGGCGCTCGCAGGTGTCGTGAATGGTCTGTACTACAGCGAGATCAGCTTCAACCTCGGTCTGCTGCTCGGCGCCATCGGTTTTTCCGCGGCGGTGGTCGGAGGCCTGGGCAACGTCTATGGAGCAATTCTCGGAGGATTCCTCTTCGCTGCACTGCAGACGATCGGGGCCGTCGCGCTGCCTTTCGCCAGCGCATACAAGGACGTCTTCGCGTTCGCCGCCGTCATCGTGCTCATGGCGCTGCGTCCGGCCGGCCTCTTGGCCGAGCGGTCTGCCGAGCGAGTCTAGAATGAACAAGCCCCCACGCTCCCTGCGGTCGCTGCCCCCCGCGGGGGCGCGTCAGTGGCTTGGGGCGCCCCGGCGCCCCTGACATGATCGCCCCCGTCTGGCCGGCGCTCGTCGCCCTGCTTGTCTCCACCGCCGGCGTCCTCGGACTTCTGCTGGCGGAACAGCAATGGGCCGTCATCGCCATTGTGATCGCCGCGGGTGTCGCCATGCTGATGGCGACTCGCATGGGTTGGGACGACCGCATACGCCGCAGCGGTGGAACGCATGCCCGCACTGTCTCCGGAGTCGCGGTCGCCTTGGTGATCGGCATGACGTTCGTGCTGCGCGAACACAACTTCGCGCTGCTGATGCTTTGCACGGTTCTCCTCACCATCGTGGCTGGCCTCGGCCTGACGATCCAGTTCGGCCATGCCGGCGTCGTGAACTTCGCGGGCGCGGCGTTCTTCGGCATCGGCGCCTATGCGGCAGCGGTGCTCGCCAACAAGACCGCGTTGCCGCATCCGCTGGTGATTCTGGCCGGGGGCGCATGCGCTGCGCTGATCGGCTCGGTGCTGGTGTTGCCGCTGCTGCGCACGCGCGGCCACTACGCCGCGCTGATCACCATCGCCTTCGGCATCCTGTTCAAGACCTTCCTCGAAGTGAACGACGCCCTCGGTGGCCCGCAGGGGCTCAAGGTGCCTGGCTTCGTGCTGTTCGGGCACGCGTTCAACGACCCCATCGCCATCGACGACGAAACCGAGTGGTCGTTCTATCTTGCCTATGCCGGACTCAGCCTGGTGATCGCGGCAGCCGCCTATGTGCTGGTGCGGCGCCTGGAGCGCTCCTGGATCGGCCTCGCCTTCGATGCCGTGCGCCTGGACGAAACGGCAGCGGCAGCCTTCGGCGTGAACGTCGCGGCCTGGAAGATCGCCGCCTTTTCCATCGGCAATTTCCTGATCGGGCTCGCCGGTGCCGCCTACGCGATGATGACCGGCTTCGTCGCACCCACCAGCTTCACGTTCGGCGATTCGCTGATTCTCGTATCCATCGTGATCCTGGGCGGCCTCGGCAATGCGTTGGGCCTCGTTCCGGCGGCGCTGATCGTCGTGCTGCTGCCCGAGAAGTTGCAGGTGATCCAGGAATACCGCTTCCTCCTGTTCGCGCTGCTCGTGATCGTGATCCTTCTGGTGCGTCCGGGCGGGTTGCTGCCGCGCCCGATGCGCGACTATTCCGCCGGGGAGAGCCGGTGACTGCGCCATTGCTGGATGCGCGAGCGCTGGTGGTGCGCTTCGGCGGTGTCACGGCGCTCGACGGACTCGATCTTTCGGTGCACACGGGTGAAACCGTCGGACTGATCGGGCCCAACGGTTCCGGCAAGACCACATTCTTCAATGCGCTCACCGGTTTCGTCCGCGTAGCGGGCGGCCGAGCGCAGTTGGCCGGTGCGGACATCACCGGGCTCGAGCCGCGTCGCATCGCCGCATTCGGCATCGCGCGGACATTTCAGCGGTTGCGTCTGCTGCTCGACCTCTCCGTGTTCGACAACCTCATGCTCGGGCAACACCTGACCCTCGATCACGGGCCTTGGTCGAGCCTGTTTGCGCGAGGTCGTTTCGCCGCCGCGGTTCGCGGTCAGGCGGATGTCGCTCGAACCTTGCTCGCAGCGTTCAGCCCCGGGTTGCCGGCGCGCCTGTTCGAACCGGCCCGCGCGTTGACGATGATCGATCGGCGCCGCGTCGAGATCTGCCGCGCCCTCATCCGCGAACCGGCCCTGCTGCTGCTCGACGAGCCATCGGCCGGCATGACACCGGATGAGACCGCCGAACTGATGACGGATCTGCTCGCGGTCAAGGCGCAGCGGCCGGCACTCACGGTCGTGATCATCGAGCACGACATGGGCGTGATCGAGCGCGTGAGCGACCGCTGCGTCGTGCTCGACTATGGGCGCAAGCTCGCTGAAGGATCGTACGCCGAAGTGGCAGCCGACCCTGTCGTGCGGCGCGCGTACCTCGGCGAGGACTGAATGGTCACGGGAATGAGGCTCGAAGTGCGCGACCTGACGGTTGCCTACGATCGCGCCGACGTGCTGATGTCGGTGTCGCTGGAAGCTTCCGGCGGTGAGATCACCTGCCTTCTCGGGGCAAACGGCGCAGGGAAAAGCACGCTCGCGCGCGCTGTGCTCGGCCTGACCGCACCGCGTGCCGGGACCGTGCTGCTCGACGGCGAGGACGTGACCCGCGAACCCACCCATCGCATCGTGGCCCGCGGTGTGGGCGTCATCCCGGAAGGTCGGCGAGTGTTCCCGAAGCTGACCGTCGCCGAGAATCTGCACACCGGCGCGTACCTGGTCCGTGATCGCCGCAGAATAGCCGCGCGCTTCGATGAAGTGTGCGAGCTGTTTCCGCGGTTGCGCGAACGCCTGACCCAGCTGGCCGGGACACTTTCCGGCGGCGAGCAGGCCATGCTGTCCATCGGGCGAGGGTTGATGGGCTCGCCGCGACTGCTCATCATCGACGAACCGTCGCTGGGCCTGTCGCCACGCTTCGTGAAGGAGAACTTCCAGGCGATCCGGCGCGTCCGCGAAACCGGCGTCACCGTGTTGCTGGTGGAGCAGAACGTGCACCAGACGCTGGCGATCGCACAACGCGGTTACGTGATTTCCGGCGGACGCGTCAGCGCCGCAGGCTCGGCGGAAGAACTCAAACAGCACCCGGAGCTGATCGCCGCGTACTTCGGCACCCGCTGACCGCTATACTTCCTCGACTACCGAGGATTCGTCATGGGCCATCCCGCCGAAGCCGTTCGCTTGACGCAGGAGTTGCTGCGCTTCAACACCATCAACCCACCCGGCGAGGAGGAAGCCTGCGCCCGCCACCTCGGTGGTCTGCTCGAGGCGGCTGGCTATCGGGTGCGCTACCACGGCATCGGCGCAGGGCGGGCCAATCTGATCGCGACCATCGGCGGCAACGGAACGAAGAAGCCGATCGTGTTCACCGGCCACATCGATATCGTGCCGCTCGGCGCCGCGCCCTGGACGCGCGATCCGTTCGCCGGCGAGACCGACGCCGGGAAGATGTACGGCCGCGGATCGAGCGACATGAAAAGCGGCGTCGGCGCTTTCGTGACGGCAGCCATCGCCCTGGCACCACATCTTGCGCAGACGCCGGGTGTCGCGCTGGTCATCACTGCAGGAGAAGAGACCGGCTGCCAGGGTGCGTTCGAACTGATCCGCGACAAGGCATTGCTGGCCGCGGCCGGTGCCATGGTGGTGGCCGAACCCAGCGGCAACTATCCGTTCATCGGCCACAAGGGGGCATTCTGGCTGCATGCGAAAACCCATGGCGTGACAGCGCACGGATCGATGCCCGACAAAGGCGTGAACGCAGTGTACAAAGCCGCCAAAGCGGTCAACGTTCTCGAACAATTCCGCTTCGACAATCCGCCCCATCCGATGATGGGTCAGGGGACGCTCAACCTGGGCACGATGCACGGCGGTCTCAACATCAACTCCGTGCCGGACGAAGCCGTGATGGGTCTCGACATCCGCACGGTACCAACACAGACGCACGCGCACATCCGCGACCAGCTTGTGCATGCGCTCGGACCGGAGGTGGAGCTGCACACGCTGCTCGACGTGCAGTCGGTCTACACCGATCCGCAGCACGAGTGGGTGCAGAGCGTGTTCGACGTCATGCAGCCGCATCTGGGTGTGCGCCCCGAACCGCGCGCCGCCACATACTTCACCGATGCCGCCGTGCTGAAGCCGGCGCTCGGCGATCCGCCCACGATCATCCTCGGTCCGGGCGAGGCGCAGATGGCGCATCAGACCGACGAATACTGCCGCACCGATCGCGTGGAGCAGTGCACCGACGCCTTCATCGAGATCATGCGCCGTTGGACCGGTGCGTGAGCCCGCGCTCGTTTCTCGAACTGCGCCTCGATGCGCGCGTCGGGATCCTGCTGGACGCGGGTAGCTGGGAGCCGCTCGAGCCGGTAGAAGGCAGCGGCGTGCTTGCGGGTGTCGGTGCCATCCACAACCTCAAGGTGGTGCTGGCCGCCACCGATCCGGAACGCGCATCCGGCGCCATCGACAGCGCCGATGCTGAAGCCCTGATGCATGCAATCGCGCGGGCACGGGAGCAGATGCGCCCGCTGATCCTGCTGCTCGATTCGGCCGGTGCGAAGCTCACCGAAGGCGTGGCGGTCCTCGGCGCCTTCCGGCGTCTCGAAGCGGCGCTGCTCGATGCCGCAGCGAGCGGCTTGCGGATTGCCGCCGTGCTGGGGCGCCACTGTTTCGGTGGCGCCAGCCTGCTCGCGTTCGTGGCGGCCGCGCGCATCTATCCACGCGGCGCGCTGCTAGGAGTCTCCGGGCCGCGGGCGCTGGCGGCTTTGTCGATCCCGATGGGGCGCGACGATATCGCCGCGCTGTTCGGCGTGGACAGTCGCGCCCGTCACGATGAGGACGCGCTGATGGTGACGGACGATGCCGCGGCCGTGCGCGCGGCGACCGCCGCCTGGCTCGCCGATGCGCCGGCCGGACTCACGATCGAGCAACGGCAGCGCGCGCTGATGCGGCGTTTGCGCCTGTATCGCGGCGACCCGCTGTCGATTTCGGCGGACGCCGTGCCGCCGGAACTCGAAGCGCGTCTCGACCATCTCTTTCCGCAAGGCTGGAGTGCGCTCTACGCGGGCGGCGTGATCTGGGGCGACGGCTGGGTCCACGGCCGGGAAACGCTGCTCGCCGGTTTCGTGCAGGGCCGGCCGGTGGATGCCGCTGCCTGCTGGAGGTTTTCCCAGGCGCTGCTGGATCTGGCGCGCGACCGGCCGCCCATGCCCTTTGTGATCCTGCTCGACACGCCGGGTCAGGCGGGAACCATAGACAACGAGCAACTGATGCTGTCGGAGTTCATCGCGCAGGCCGCAGCCGTCGCGCACACCTTGAGAACGCACGGCAAACCGGTCGAGCTGTGGTTGACCGGTGAAGCCGGCGGTGCCATCTACGTGGCGCTCGCCGCCGCGGCGACCACCGTGACGGCATGGCCGGGCGCTCGCGTGCAGACGTTGCCGGCGCGAGTCGTGAGCGGGGTTATCGGCACCGCGCGCGACCAGGTGACGCCCGTTTCGGAGCTGCTGGAAGCCCGCGTGATCGACCGCTGGACCCGCGCTCCCGGTTTCGCGGAACCACCTTCCGCATGACGGCCAACTTCTACGCACTGGTCGAAGCGCGCCGGCCCGCAGAACACGAAGCGCCATTGCTCGAAGCCGACGACGGGACCGTCTGGAGCCACCGTGCCATCGCCGACCTTTCCGGACGCATCGCGCGGGCACTGGAGACGGGCGGCGCGAATCGCGGCGATCGCGTGGCGGCGCAGGTCGACAAGTCGCCGGAGGCCTTGGCACTGTATCTGGCGTGCCTGCGCAGCGGTCTTGTCTACCTGCCGCTCAATACCGCGTACCAGCCGGCTGAGATCGAGTGTTTTCTCGGCGACGCTGCACCGGCGGTCTTCGTGTGCCGGCCCGAATCTGCCGACGTACTCCACGGCGCAGCCAAAGCTGCACGAGTGCGCTCGATGTTCACCCTGGACGCCACCGGTGGCGGCTCGTTGCTGGACGCCGCCGCCGACCGCGATCCGCATTTCCCCACGGTCGAAGCCCGACCCGAAGATCTCGCGGTACTCATCTATACCTCCGGCACGACCGGGCGCTCCAAGGGTGCGATGGTCACGCACGGCAACCTGGCCGCCAATGGCGAGGCACTCGTGGATGCGTGGGGCTTCACCGCGAGCGACGTGCTGCTCCACGCGCTGCCGATGTTCCACATTCACGGCCTCTTCATCGCCACCCATTGCGTGCTGCTGGCAGGCGCACGCATGCTGTTCCACTCGCGCTTCGAGGCGCGCCAGGTCCTGCACGATCTGCCGCGCGCGACAGTCTTCATGGGTGTCCCGACGTTCTACACGCGCCTGCTCGCCGAGGAGGACTTCAAGGCGGGCGCGGCGCCGAACGTGCGCCTGTTCGTTTCCGGATCGGCACCGTTGTTGATCGAGACATTCACCGCGTTCGAAGCGCGTACCGGCCGGCGCATTCTCGAACGCTACGGCATGAGCGAGTCGGGCATCATCACTTCCAACCCGCTCGACGGTGAACGTCGTGGCGGCACCGTCGGCAAACCGTTGCGCGACGTGCAGGTGCGCATTGCCGATGGCGGCGATCGCCTGCTCGAGCAGGGCGCGGTGGGCGGTGTACAGATCCGCGGGCCGAGCGTCTTCAAGGGCTACTGGAACCTGCCCGAGAAGACGCGCGAGGAGTTCACCGCCGACGGCTGGTTCCGCACCGGCGATGTCGGCTGCTTCGATCGCGACGGCTATCTGTCCATCGTGGGTCGCGCGAAGGACCTGATCATCACCGGGGGCTACAACGTGTATCCGAAGGAGATCGAGCTGGAGCTCGATGCACTTCCGGGTGTGGCGGAATCGGCGGTGATCGGCGTGCCTCATCCCGACTTCGGCGAAGCGGTGACGGCGGTGGTGGTGGCGAGCCCGGCTGCGCGGCCGGACGAGGCAGCGCTCATCGCCGCGCTCAAGTCACGGCTGGCCGGCTATAAGGTGCCCAAGCGCGTGGTGGTGGTCGACGACCTGCCACGTAACGCGATGGGCAAGGTGCAGAAGAACGTCCTGCGGGAACGCTACGGCCGCTGATCAGGTCGCGCTGCATTGCTGCAACAATCGGACGTTGTACGCACACTGGCGGCGGCAGCCGATCCGCGGTACGGTCCGTTCATGGTATCGCCGGCATTGGCGCTGCCGGTCCGAGCGAAACGCAGCGCGAAGCAGCGCAGCCTACGGAGAATCTCGACATGCGTTGGGGATCTGGCAGACGCAGCGACAACATCGAAGATCGGCGTGGCATGCGCATTCCCGGCGGATTCGCCGGCGGCGGCATCGGCGTCGTGGTGATCGCGCTGATCGCGATGTTCTTCGGTGTGGATCCACGGCTCGTCCTGGAAGGGGCGGGACAACTGGGCGGTTCCCAGCCGTCCCAGCAAGCGGCACCGCCTGACCCTGCCCAGGACAAGTTGAAGGATTTCGTGTCGGTGGTCCTGGCCGATACCGAAGACACGTGGTCGGAAATCTTCCGGCGTGGCAACAGCCAGTACGCGGCGCCGCGGCTGGTGCTGTTCACCGGGGCAGTGCAGTCGGCCTGCGGGCGCGCCGGCGCCGCCGTCGGCCCGTTCTATTGCCCGGGGGACCAGAAGGTGTACATCGACCTCGACTTCTACCGCATGCTGGAGCAGCGCTTCGGCGCGCCCGGCGACTTCGCCCAGGCCTATGTGATCGCGCACGAGATCGGCCATCACGTGCAGAACCTCATCGGGATTTCCGAGAAAGTGCACGCTGCCAGCCAGCGCGGCAGCCAGGAACGGGCGAACCAGTTGTCAGTGCGGCAGGAGCTGCAGGCGGACTGCTTTGCCGGGATCTGGGCAAACCACGCCAACCGCTCGCGCCAGCTGCTCGAGGCGGGCGACATCGAGGAAGGGCTGAACGCTGCAGCGGCGATCGGCGATGACCGTCTGCAGCAGCAGGGCCAGGGCCACGTCGCGCCGGAGAGCTTTACCCATGGCAGCTCGGAACAGCGCGTGCGGTGGTTCAAGCGCGGTCTTGACACGGGTGACCTGAAGGCCTGCGACACGTTCACGCCCGCGCGGGTCTGAGGCTCGGCGCTGGAAAATCGGATGTCGGGAATGTCGCAAAATCGAACAGTGTGAGTACACGCTCACACAGAATCGATTGCTGTTTTTAGACATGATCCGCGCGAGCAGTATGTCGTACGGGTAAGAAATCGAAAAAAATCTCTCGCGGATAGCGTTCCGCAGTAGCATCCCGCCTCCCGAGCAGTGGAATTCAAACAAAAAATCGCAGGGAGACCACGGGGTGAAAAACCTCCCCGCATGGGCAGCAATGCTTTTCGTACTGGCGACCGGAGGCGTATCTGCCCAGACCGACACGGGCTCTGGGGGGCCGCGCTTTGCGATCTCGCGCTACAAGGTCGAAGGCAATACGCTGCTGTCCCCGCAGCAGGTCGATACGGCCCTGGCGCCCTTCACCGGGCCGGGCAAGACCTTCGCCACGGTCCAGCAGGCTCTCGAGGCGCTCAACAAGGCGTATGCCGAGGCCGGCTACTCGGCGGTCCAGGTGCGCATTCCCGAGCAGGAGTTGAAGGACGGCATCGTGCGGTTCGCCGTGGTCGAACCGCGCCTGGGCCAAGTAATCGTCGAGGGTAACAAGTATTTCTCCGCGGCCAACATCGTGCGCTCGCTGCCGGCGCTGGAGCCGGGCCAGCCGCCGAAGGTCGACGACATCGCTCGCAATCTGCGCACGGCGAACGAGAGCGTGGCCAAGCAGACGCGCGTGGTCTTGCGTGCAGGCGACAAGACTGGCACCGTCGATGCGGTTGCGAAGGTATCGGATAGTCGTCCGCTGCGCTTCTCGGTAAGTGTCGACAGCACCGGCACGCCATCCACGGGCATCCTGCGCGCCGCGGTGGCGGCGCAGCACTCGAACCTGTTCGATCGCGATCATGCACTCTCGGCGCAGTACGTGACCTCGACCGAGAATCCACGCGACGTGAACATCGTCGGCGTCGGCTATCGGATCCCGCTCTACCGGTTCGGCGATACCCTCGAGTTCGGGTACGTGTACTCGAACGTGAACTCCGGTTCCGTCAGTACCTCCGCCGGCAACTTCGGCATCAGCGGCAGCGGCAATTTCTATTCCGCGCGCTACAACTGGAACTTGCCGCGCCGCCTCAATCTGGACCAGCGCATCAGCCTCGGTTTCGACTGGCGCGATTTCCGCAACGACGTCACCTTCACCGGGACATCGGGTAGCCAGGTGCCCGACATCACGCTGCACCCCATCAGCGCACGCTATTCCGTGAAGTGGGCCGGCGACAAGACCGATCTCTCCGGCTTCCTGTCCGCATTTCACAACATTCCCGGCGGCTACGACGGTGATGCCGCCGCGTTCAACGCCTCGCGCACCGGGGCGAGTTCCACCTACACCCTGTACCGCTACGGGATCGCCTTCACCCAGGCGTTGCCCTGGGATCTGCAGATCCGTCTGGCAGCCAACGGCCAGTACACCAATGAACCGCTCGTCTCCGGCGAGCAATACGGCATCGGCGGCATGGAGTCCGTGCGCGGTTTCACCGAGCGCGAGATCGTCAACGATCGCGGCAACCGCGTGGCGCTCGAGCTGTACAGCCCGGATTTCGGCAGCAAGCTCGCGACCGGCGCAACCGCAAGGGCACTCGCATTCGTGGATGCGGCACAGGTGACGCGTGTACGTCCCTTGCCAGGCGAATCACCGGGCGAATCCATCAGCAGCGCGGGTGTCGGCCTGCGTGCCAACTACAAGCAGACATTCTCGCTGCGTCTCGACTACGGCGTGGTGATGCAGCCCGGGGGCCTGCAGGGCCGCGGGGACCAGCGGCTGCAAGGCATCGCCGCGCTGTACTTCTGAGCCTGCGACCATGACCTCGCGACCCCGCTGCAATCGTCAACGCTTCACGCCGCGGGCCATCGCGCTGGCCGTGGCCACGTGCTTCCCGGTGGTCACGCTTGGCAACCCGCTCGATCCCACGGTCACCGTGGGCGGTGCGACGTTCGAGAACCAGGGCAACACGCTGACCGTCACGAACACGCCAGGCACGGTCATCGACTGGCAGTCGTTCTCGATCGGTCAGAGCGAAGTCACGCGCTTCATCCAGCAGTCCGCCGCGAGCCAGGTGTTGAACCGGGTCACGGGCGGCGACCCGAGCCAGATTCTCGGCACGCTGCAGTCCAACGGGCAGGTCTTCCTGATCAATCCGAACGGCATCGCATTCGGTGCCGGCGCGCGTGTCGATGTGGCCGGGTTCGTCGCTTCCACGCTCAACATCAGCAACGCCGACTTTCTTTCCGGGCGCATGTCCTTCGCGGCGGGCACGACGGCCGGCAGCATCCGCAACGACGGTGCGTTGCGCGCCATCGATGGCGGCTCCATCTACCTGATCGCGCCTTCGATCGAGAACAACGGTGTGATCGCCGCGCCGGACGGCTCCGTGGTGCTTGCGGCCGGCAAGACCGCGACCTTGATGGATTCGAATCGTCCGTTCGTGCAGGTCGAAGTGACCGCGGGTGGCGAGGCGATCAACGTGGGGCAACTGGTCGGCAGCCACGTGGGCATCTACGCGGGCACGGTGCGCGTCGGCGGCACCGTCGATGCGACGCGCGCGGTGGTCGACGAAGGTGGACGCATTCTTTTCAAGGCGAGCGGCGACGCGACCGTGACGGCGGATGCTGTCGTCTCCGCCGGCGGCAGGTCCGGTGGTGAAGTGCGCGTCGAATCGGGCGGCACGACCCTGGTCGAGGGTTCGATCACGGCCAGCGGCAGTCAGGGATCGGGTGGCACGATCCAGATCCTCGGCCGGCATGTCGGTCTGGTGCGCGAATCGTTCCTCGATGCTTCCGGTGCGGGTCGTGGCGGAACGGTTCTCGTCGGTGGCGATTACCAGGGGCGCGGTAGCACGGTCTTCAATGCCGAGGCGACCTTCGTCTCCGCCGGGTCGGTGATCCGTGCCGACGCGATCGAACGCGGCGACGGCGGCCGCATCATCATCTGGGCCGACGACGCGACGCGCGTGCACGGCAGCATCTCGGCTCGCGGCGGTGCCCTCGGGGGCGACGGTGGCTTCGTCGAGACGTCGGGACACCACTATCTGGACGTGACCCGAACCGTCGATGCCTCTGCGCCCGCAGGTAAAGCGGGCACGTGGTTGCTCGACCCGAACAACGTCACCGTGCAGGCGAGCGGCTCCGACACCAACGTGAGCCAGGGTCCGAACTTCTCCAGCACGAACGACGGCGCGATCGTCACGGTCGCGTCGGTCCTCGCGGCACTCAACAACGGGACCAACGTCAGCATCACGACGAGTTCGGCCGGTACCAACGCACAGGCCGGCGACATCACCATCGCGGCGGCCATCAACAAGACCACCGGGGTTGCGGCAACGCTCTCGCTGTCGGCGCACAACAACATCGCCATCAACGCCGGCATCACGTCCACCAGCGGCGCGCTCAATCTGGTAGTGACGCCGAACTCCGATGCTTCCGGCGGTGGCGCGGTGACGGTCGCGAACTCGCTGGCGCTCAACCTGAACGGCGGCACGGTGACGTTGGCCGGCGCGGGCAACTTCACGCTCGGCAACGGTTCGAGCCTCCAGTCGGCGACGATCGCCAGGACCGGCACCGGAGCGTACGTATTCGGGAGCAGCTCGATACTGAGCAACGCCACGCTCGCCACGAACATCCTCGTCAACGGTACCGTCTTGCGAACCCAGGGCAACCTGACGTTGGGGGCGGGCAGCAGCGTCACGCTGACCAACGGTGGCTGGATGTACTTCGACAGCGCGAACGCGAGCCTGCTGGGGACCGGGTCGGTGGTGTTCGGGG
>LNFM01000735.1_pt1 | contig 78415 bp, 63 predicted proteins | sample 596031 | NCBI WGS metagenome assembly LNFM01 (sample SAMN04254537, study PRJNA301005) | activated carbon metagenome | isolation source: dual media filters at the Ann Arbor, Michigan drinking water treatment plant | place: USA: Ann Arbor | reverse complement strand
GCACGCGGTAGGTGTCTTCGCTGAAGTCCTGGTGGCCGGGGGTGTCGAGCAGGTTGATGACGCAGTCGCGGTACTCCATCTGCATCACGCTGGAGGCGACCGAGATGCCGCGCTGCTTCTCGATCTCCATCCAGTCGGACGTGGCGTGGCGCGTGGCCTTGCGCGCCTTCACGCTGCCGGCGATCTGGATCGCGCCGCTGAACAGCAGCAGCTTCTCCGTCAGCGTGGTCTTGCCCGCGTCGGGGTGGCTGATGATGGCGAAGGTGCGGCGGCGCCGCACTTCGGACTGCAGGCGCTCGGGGATGGCGGACATGGGCGGGCTGGAGGCTGGGGGACTTGGCTTGAGCCAAACCACGCATTATCCGGCCCCACCCTGTCGCGTGCAGGCCGGGCCGCGGTGGCCGGCTCGCACCCGGCGCCGGCACGACCGCTGTGTCTTCACTCCTCCAGCAGCGACCTCAGCATCCACGCCGTCTGCTCATGCACCGCCAGGCGCTGCGTCAGCAGGTCGGCGGTGGGCTCGTCGTGCGCCTCGTCGGCCAGCGGGAAGATGCTGCGTGCGGTGCGCGCCACGGCCTCGTGCCCGTCCACCAGGATGCGCACCATCTCCAGCGCCTTGGGCGGCGCCGCGGGCACGTCGGGCAGCGAGCTGAGCGCGCCGAACTGCGCGTAGCTGCCTGGCGCCGGGTGGCCCAGCGAGCGGATGCGCTCGGCGATGGGGTCCACCGCGGTCCACAGCTCGGTGTACTGCGTCATGAACATCGTGTGCAGCGTGTTGAACATCGGCCCGGTCACGTTCCAGTGGAAGTTGTGGGTCGTGAGGTAGAGCGTGTAGGTGTCGGCCAGCAGGCGGCTCAGGCCGCCGGTGATGGCGCTGCGGTCCTGCTCGCTGATGCCGATGTTGATGGCGATGCCACCCGTGGTTGCTGCAGTCTTGGCCATGCCGTGCTCCTGAAAAGGTGAGAGGCCCGCACTCTACGGAGCGCGGGCCGGGGACGTGGTGCGCAGGGTCAACCCGCGCCGACGCCGTTCACTCGTCAAGCCTGGTCGAAGCGGTCCAGGTCCATCACCTTCGCCCAGGCGGCCACGAAGTCGTCGATGAACGTCGCTTCTGCGTCGCTGGCAGCGTACACCTCGGCCAGCGCCCGCAGCTGCGAATTGGAACCGAAGACCATGTCGGCCAGCGAGCCGGTCCACTTCAATGCGCCGCTCGTGCGGTCACGCCCTTCCAGCACACCGCGTGTGGTGGGCGACAGCTGCCAGGCGGTGCCCATGTCGAGCAGGTGCACGAAGAAGTCGTTGCTCAGCACGCCCGGGCGCCGCGTGAACACGCCGTGCGCCGCGCCGCCCGCGTTGGCGCCCAGCACCCGCAGGCCGCCGATCAGCACCGTCATCTCGGGCGCGCTCAGCGTGAGCAGCTGCGCCTTGTCGATCAGCAGCTCGGCTGCCGAGCCTTCCAGCCCCGGCCGCGCAAAGTTGCGGAAGCCGTCGGCCGCCGGCTCCAGCACCGCGAACGTGGCCACGTCGGTCTGCGCCTGCGTAGCGTCGGTGCGGCCGGGTGTGAAGGGCACGGTCACCGTGTGGCCGGCGGCCTGCGCGGCTGCTTCCACCGCGGCGGCGCCGGCCAGCACGATCAGGTCGGCCAGCGAGACCTTCTTTGCGCCGGTCTGCGCCGCGTTGAAGGTCTGCTGGATCGCTTGCAGCGTGGCCAGCACCTGGGCCAGCTGCGCCGGCTGGTTGACGGCCCAGTCCTTCTGCGGCGCCAGGCGGATGCGCGCGCCGTTGGCACCGCCGCGCTTGTCGCTGCCGCGGAAGGTGGAGGCCGAGGCCCAGGCCGTGCCGACCAGCTGCGACACCGTCAGGCCCGAGGCCAGCACTCGTGCCTTCAGCGTGGCGACGTCGGCCGCATCCACCAGCGCGTGGTCCAGCGGCGGCACCGGGTCCTGCCAGATCAGCACCTCGGCCGGCACCAGCTTGCCCAGGTAGCGGGCGCGCGGGCCCATGTCGCGGTGGGTCAGCTTGAACCAGGCCCGTGCGAAAGCGTCGTGAAAGGCCTGCGGGTCGGCCAGGAAGCGGCGCGAGATCTTCTCGTACGCCGGGTCCACGCGCAGCGCGAGGTCGGCCGTGGTCATCATCGGCGCGTGGCGGCGGCTGGGGTCGTGTGCGTCGGGCACGGTGGTGGCCGCGGCCGGGTCGGTGGGCTTCCACTGGTGCGCGCCGGCGGGGCTCTTGGTCAGCTCCCACTCGTAGCCGAACAGCGTCTCGAAATAGCCGTGGTCCCACTGGATGGGGTTGGGCGTCCACGCACCTTCGATGCCGCTGGTGATGGTGTGCACGCCCTTGCCGGTGCCGAAGCTGTTCTTCCAGCCCAGGCCTTGCTCCTCGACGCTGGCGCCCTCGGGCTCGGCGCCCACCTGGGCCGGGTCGCCGGCGCCGTGCGACTTGCCGAAGGTGTGGCCACCGGCCACCAGCGCCACGGTCTCCTCGTCGTCCATCGCCATGCGGGCGAAGGTCTCGCGGATGTCGCGCGCCGAGGCCAGCGGGTCGGGCTTGCCGTTGGGGCCTTCGGGATTGACGTAGATCAGGCCCATCTGCACGGCGGCCAGCGGGTTGTGCAGGTCGCGTTCGCCGCTGTAGCGCTCGTCGGCGAGCCACTTTCCCTCGGGGCCCCAGTAGATGTCGGCCTCGGGTTCCCAGATGTCGGGGCGGCCACCGGCAAAGCCGAAGGTCTTGAAGCCCATCGAGTCCATCGCCACGGTGCCGGCCAGCACCAGCAGGTCGGCCCAGGACAGTTTGCGGCCGTACTTCTGCTTGATGGGCCACAGCAGGCGGCGGGCCTTGTCGAGGTTGCCGTTGTCGGGCCAGCTGTTCAGCGGCGCAAAACGCTGTGCGCCGTGGCCGGCGCCGCCGCGCCCGTCGCTGATGCGGTAGGTGCCCGCCGCGTGCCAGGTCATGCGCACGAAGAAGGGGCCGTAGTGGCCGTAGTCGGCCGGCCACCAGGGCTGCGAGTCGGTCATCAGCGCGCGCAGGTCGGCCACCACGGCGTCGAGGTCCAGCGTCTTGAACGCGGCCGCGTAGTCGAAGCCCTCGCCCATCGGGTTGGACCTGGCGCCGTGCTGGTGCAGGATGGCCAGGTTCAGCTGGTTGGGCCACCAGCTGGCGTTGGTGGGCATGCCGCCCACCACGTGCTGGCGGGCGCCGCCGGAGAACGGACAGCCCGTGGCGGCGGCTGGGGCGAGTGGCGTGGTGGGCTGGGTCATGGGCGGTGGCTCCTGGCGGTGGATCGGATGGGATCCACAGACTTTAGGAGGCATGCCGCCGGCGGTCCAGACGATTCCATCGAATGCCGGGATAGCCGCGGCCGCTATGGTGGCGATAGCCCCTGCGGCCGATCAGTCGGTCAGCCGCTGGACGCCCGGCAACGGGCAGGCGTAGATGGCGTTGCGCAGCGCCGCGATCGCCTCGTAGCGCGGAAACGTGCGCCGCCAGGCCAGCACCACGCGCCGCGTCGGCACCGGGGCGCTGAACTTCACGTACTTGATGTGCTGCTGCGGCTCGGCCGGCACGCTGAGCTGCGGCACCACCGTCACGCCCATGCCGGCGGCCACCATGTACTTGATGGTCTCCAGGCTGCTGCCCTCGAAGCTCTTGCGGATGCCCTCGGCGTTGCTGGCAAAACGCGCGTATTCAGGGCAGACCTCGAGCACGTGGTCGCGGAAGCAGTGGCCGGTGCCCAGCAGCAGCATGGTCTCGGCCTTCAGCTCCTCGGCGGTGATGGTCTTGCGCCTGGCCAGCGGGTGGGCCTGCGGCACCGCGGCCAGGAAGGGCTCGTCGTACAGCGGTGCGATGGCCAGGCCGTTGTCCGGAAAGGGCTCGGCCAGGATGGCGCAGTCCAGCTCGCCCAGGCGCAGCATGTCCAGCAGCCGGGCGGTGAAGTTCTCCTGCAGCATCAACGGCATCTGCGGCACGCGGTCGATCACCTGGCGCACCAGGTCGGGCAGCAGGTAGGGGCCGATGGTGTAGATCACGCCCAGCCGCAGCGGGCCCGACAACGGGTCCTTGCCGAGCTTGGCGATCTCCTTGATCGCCGCCGCCTGCTCGATGACCTGCTGCGCCTGGCGCACGATCTGCTCGCCCAGCGGCGTCACGCTGACCTCGCTGGCGCCGCGCTCGAAGAGCTTCACGTCGAGCTCTTCTTCCAGCTTCTTCACGGCCACCGACAACGTGGGCTGGCTGACAAAACAGGCTTCGGCGGCGCGGCCGAAATGTTTCTCTCGCGCCACGGCCACGATGTACTTGAGCTCGGTGAGGGTCATGCCGCAGATTGTGGCGAAGTTCGTGGCCGGGCCCCGGGACGCCTTGATCTCGCCTTCACAAGCGGCAGTGATGCTGCAGGCCGCCTCCACCGTTCCCATCGGCCTCGGCCGCCGCGGCACACTTGCGTCATCCTTGCTGCCATGGCCAACGCCGCCCCACCCCACGCGCTGGTGGTCGAAGACCATGCGCCGCTGCGTGAGCAGATCGTGTCGCTGCTCACGCAGGCCGGCTGGCGGGTCGACGAAGCCGCCGACGGCGCCCTGGCCCTGCACAGCGCGCTGACGCAGCCGCCCGACGTGCTGGTGCTGGACATCGGCCTGCCGGGCCTGGACGGCCTGGCGCTTTGCGAGCGGCTGCGCCGCCAGGCGCCGCGCCACGTGCCGGTGCTGATGCTCACCGCGCACGACACGCTGGCCGACAAGCTGCAGGGCTTTGCCGCCGGCGCCGACGACTACCTCGTCAAGCCCTTCGCCAGCGAGGAGCTGCTGGCCCGGCTGCACGCCCTGGCCCGGCGCAAGACCGCCGGGCAGGACTACCTGCTGCAGGTGGGCCCGCTGCAGATCGACCGCCGCGCCAACGAGGCCTGGCGCCAGGGCGTGCGCCTGGCGCTGCCGCCCACCGCGTTTGCCATCCTGCTGCTGCTGGCCGAGGCCTGGCCGCGCGCGCTCACGCGCAGCGCCCTCGTGCACCGCCTGTGGGACGACGAACCGCCCGAGTCCGACCCGCTGCGCAGCCACCTCTACGTGCTGCGCCAGCACCTCGACCGCCCCTTCGACACGCCCATGCTGGAAACCGTGCACGGCGTGGGCTTCCGACTGCGTGCCGACCCCGCAGCGCCGTGAAGCACCCGCTGCACCGCCGGCTGATGGGGGCGCTGGCGGCCTTCACATTGGGCGTCAGCGCGCTGTTCGGGCTGTTTGCGATGGCCTTCGTCTACACCGTGGAAGACCGCTTCCTGGAGCGGCTGCTGCAGCAGGAGGCCGCCGCGCAGCGCGCCCACCGTGCGCAGCACGGGCGCTGGGCCGAGCCCGGCAGCGACTTCATCAGCCTGCACGAGCAGGCCGCCACGCTGCCCGCCGAGCTGCGCCGCCTGCTGGCCGAAGAACCCCGGCGCCGCGAGGCCCCCGGCGAGCAGGGCCGCCACTACCACCTGCTGCCGCTGGGCGAGTCGGGCAGCCCGCCCTGGCTCGTGGCCGAAGTCAGCCAGCAGCTCATCGTGCGCCCCATGCGGCAGGAGCTGCTGAGCTGGCTGGTGGGCTGGGGGCTGCTGATGGTGGCGCTGTCCCTGGCGCTGGCACGCTGGCTGGCGTGGCGCACCAGCGCGCCGCTGGCCGCGCTGGCGACGCAGGTGTCGCAGGCCACGCCCGAGCGCCTGGTGCCGCTGGCGCCCCTGGCGTCGCCGGCGCGGCCGGGTGCTGCGCCGCGCGACGACGAAGTGGCCGCCGTGGCGCGCGCCTTCGACACGCTGCTGGCCCGCACCAGCGCCTTCGTCGCGCGCGAGCAGGCCTTCACGCGTGACGCCAGCCACGAGCTGCGCACCCCGCTGGCCGTGCTGCGCATGGGCCTGGAGCGCCTGCAGCGCGACCCCGCGTTGCCCGCCGGCGTGCAGCCGCAGCTGGCACCGCTGCACGCCGCCACGCGCCTGATGGAGCAGACCGTGCACACGCTGCTGCTGCTGGCGCGCGAGGGCGACGCACGACCTGCAGATGCCGCCCCCGTGCCGGTGTTGCCGCTGGTGGAGGAGTGGGTGCTGGCACACGCCGACTGGCTGGACGCCCAGGCCCTGTCGCTGGACCTGCGCCTGGCCCGCGGCGACCACCTCGCCCTGCCCGCGCCCGTGCTGCAGCTGGCCGTGGCCAGCCTGCTGGGCAACGCGCTGGCGCACGGGCTGCCGGGCGGCACGGTGCAGGTGTCGATGGACGCCCGCGGCCTGCTCATCCGCAACCCCGGCGCGCCGCTGCCGGCGGGCGCCGGCGATGCCCCGGTCAAGGCCCAGGCCAGCGCAGGCTTCGGCCTGGGTCTGGGCATCGTGCAGCGGCTGCTGGCGCAGCACGGCAGCCAGCTGTCGGTGGCGTTCGAGGCCGGCTTCATCACGGCGTGTGTGACCCACCCCGGCGCCGCGGGCCCGCTGTCTTGACACCGCCTTCACACCGGGCGGGCACCGTGGGGGACTGTCGACCCCACCCTGTGCCCCGCCCATGCGCTCTCTTTTCCGGTCCCTGCTGGCCTTGATCCTGTGGGCCGGCCTGGCGCCCTCTGCGTCGGCCGCGTCGGCGCTGCACGGCCCGCTGCGGCAGCTGCAACAGCAGCAACGCTGGGCCGGCATCGTGGCCGCCACCGTGCAGGCCGGCCGCACCGAGACGCTGGCGCTGGGCGTGTCGCACAGCGGCACGCGGCAGCCGCTGCGGGCCGATGCGCGGGTGCAGATCGGCTCGATCGCCAAGACGCTGATGGCGCTGGCCGTGCTGCGCCTGGTGAGCGAAGGCCGGCTCTCGCTCGACGCGCCGCTGCACACGCTGCTGCCGCAGGTGGCGCTGCACAACCCCTGGGGCCAGGGCAGCCCGGTGCGCCTGCGCCACCTGCTGGACATGACTTCCGGCCTGCCCGACCTGCAGCTGTGGCACCTGTTCAACCGCGCCCACACCGCGCAGCAGCCGCTGGCGCTGGCGCTGCGGCCCGAAGCCGGGCCGTGGGTGCTGCGCAGCGAGCCGGGCACGCGCTTTTTGTACTCCAACCTCGGCTACACGCTGGTGGGCATGGTGGTGGAGGCTGCCACCGGCGAGCGCTACGAAGCCTGGGCCGCGCGCGAGCTGCTGCAGCCGCTGGGCCTGCACGACAGCCACTTCGAGCACCGCACCCCGGCTGACGACCCGCGCCTGGCCTGGGGCCATGCCGACGATGCCGGGCCGGTGATCAGCGAGCCCACGGCTGTGCGGCCGGCGGCCCTGTTCACCACCACCGCAGCCGACATGGCGCGGCTGATGCAGTTCCTGCTGGGCGACGGGTCGCTGGCCGGCCGCCACTTCGTAAGCCCTGGCCTGATGGCCGCGGTGGGCCGCCCCGGCACCACGCTGGCGGCGCAGGCGGGCCTGCAGACCGGCTACGGCCTGGGCCTGTTCACGCGCGACCGCCACGGCGCGGTGGGCCTGTGCCACGGCGGCAACGTGGCCGGCTGGCGGGCCATGTTCTGCGTCTTTCGCGACACCGGCCGCGGCTTCTTCTGGGCCCTGAACCATGACCGGGAAGACGCGCCGCAGACCCCGCTGGATGCGCTCTTCGTGCAGCACCTGGGCCTGGCACCGCCGGCGCTCCCCTTCACCACGCACCCGGCCCCCGCACCGCTGGCGCGCGCCGAAGACGCGCCGTGGAGCGGCCTGTACGTGCCCGCCCCGGGCCGCTTGCCGGCGCTGGCGCTGGTGGACCGTCTGGCCGGCTTCTGGTGGCTGCGCCTGGGCGACGGCGCCGCCACGTTGCGCGAAGGCTTCGGTGCCACACGCAGGCTGCTGCCGGCGGGTGCCGGCCTGTATCGCCAGGCCGATCGCCAGCAAGCCACCCTGGCCCTGCTGCGCGGCGCGCAGGGCGAGCCGCTCGTGGGCAGCGGTCACCTCACGCTGCGCCGCGTGAGCGTGCTGGAGCAGGGCCTGCTGGGGGCCAGCGTGGCCGCGGGCATGCTGGCGCTGGGGGCCGCGCTGCCTCGGGCTGCCTGGCAGCTGGGGCGGCGATCGAGCGCGGCGCCCAGGCGGTGGACCGGCGCGCTGGCGCTGCCTGCGTCGGCCGCCGCGCTGGGCCCGCTGCTCCTGGGCGCGGCCCTGCTGGCGTGGTGGCAGCAGGGCTGGCAACAGCTGGGCGCCTTCACGCCCGCGGCGGTGGCCGTGGCCGCGGCCTCGCTGGTGTGGCCGCTGGCCTGCGCGGCCCAGGGTCTGCTGGCCTGGCGCCGGCAGCGCCGCGGGAAATCGTGGCGCACCGACGCCGTGCTGGCCCTCGCCGGCCTGCAATTCGCGGCCGTGCTGGCCGCCTTCCACTGGATGCCGCTGCTGCCATGGCGCCTGTGACTGCTCTGCCGGGCCTGCTGCCCACCCTGACCCGCCGCCGCAGCATGGTGCTGGTGCCCGCGCTGCTGCTGCCGCTGGGCGCCTGCGAAGGCGCCCCGGCGGCGGCGCCCGTGCCTGCCGCGGCGCTGCGTGAGGACCTGGCGCTGTGGCGCCTGGCGGTGCTGGACCGCCACCCGCGCTTCCACGGCCAGGCGCAGCTCGACGCACCGCTGGAAGCCGCCTTCGCGCAGGCCAAGCAGGCGCTGGACGCGCCGCTGCCGCTGCCGCAGGCCTTCGTGCACCTGTCGCGGCTGAACCCCTTCTTCCGCGACGCGCACACGCTGCTGATGCCCTGGCTGGGCGGGCGCGAGCCCGGCGCCGCGCAGCGCGAGCGCCTCTTTCCCTTCGGCGTGACGCTCATGCCCGGCGGCGCGCTGCGGCTGCGCAGCCACTGGCACCACCCCGCCGGCGGCGCGCCGTTGCCGGCCGGCAGCCGCATCGTGCAGATCAACGGCCAGGATGCAGCCGCGCTGCTGCAGACGCTGGCCGCGCACAGCCACGGCGAAACAGCGGCCCTGCGGCGGCACATGCTGACGCTGATGTGGCCGCTGTGGCTGCACGCGGTGCTGGGCTGGCAGGACCGCTTCGATCTGCAGCTGCTCACGCCCGACGGCCAGCCGCTGTCGCGGGCCGTGCAGGCCGACGGCGCCTGGCAGCCCGACCGCGTGCCACCCGGCCTGCCCACGCTGCAGCGCCTGGCGGACGGCAGCGCGCTGCTGCGCGTGCCCACCTTCGACGTGGACGACGACCCGGCGGCCTTCGAGCGTGCCGTGCAGCAGGCCTTTGCCGGGCTGCGCACGATGCAGGCCACGCGCTTGGTGATCGATGTGCGCGGCAACACCGGCGGGCAGAGCGAGGCCGGCGCGACGGTGATCCGCCCGCTGATCGATCGGCCCGTGCGGCAGGTGTCACGCGCCCGCGAGCGGCTCAATGCCGACAACAACGGCTGGTTCGGCCGTCACGGCGCGCCGGGCACGCTGCGCGAGTTCGACGTGTCGCGCGAGGGCCTGATCGAACCCCTGCCCGAAGCCCTGCGCTGGCGCGGCCGCACCGCGGTGCTGGTGGACGAGATGAGCTACTCCGCGACGATCCTCTTCGCCACCGCGCTGCAGGACGCCGGGCGCGCGACGCTGGTGGGTCGCGCCACCGGTGGCCATGCCAACCAGACCGGCAACATGATGCCCACGCGGCTGCCGCACACCGGCTTCACCGCCTTCATCGCCACGCGTGAATTCGTGCGACCGAGCGGCGACACGCGGGCGCAGCCGGTGCAGCCCGACATCGTGGTGGCCGACGACGCCGTGCCCGGGCACACGGCGGATGCGGTGCTGGAGCGCGCGCTGTCGTGGCTGCACCAGGCGCCCTGAGGGCCGGCGCCGCAGACTCAGGCCTTCAGGAACTCCGCCTTGCCGCCCAGCCAGCGCTCCACATGGGCCTGCGCCACCGCGGGCTGCCTTGCCAGCAGGCGCGGCGCCACGGCGCGCGCGTGCTGCAGCAGCGCGCTGTCTTCGGCCAGGTCGGCAAAACGCAGCAGCGCGTCGCCGCTCTGGCGCGCGCCCATGAACTCGCCCGGGCCGCGGATGTCCAGGTCGCGGCGTGCGATCTCGAAGCCGTCGTTGGTCTCGGCCATGGCCTTCAGCCGCGCCTTGCCGGTGGCCGACAGCGGGCCGGTGTAGAGCAGCACGCACACACTCGCCACCGCGCCGCGGCCCACGCGGCCGCGCAGCTGGTGCAGCTGCGCCAGACCAAAGCGCTCGGCGTGTTCGATGACCATCAGGCTCGCGTTGGGCACGTCCACGCCCACTTCGATGACGGTGGTGGCCACCAGCAGCTTCATGTCGCCGCTGGTGAAGAGCGCCATCACCGCGGCCTTCTCGGTGCTGGCCATGCGGCCGTGCAGCAGGCCCACCATCACGCCGGGCAGTGCCGCGCCCAGCTCGGCATGCGTGGCGGTGGCGTTCTGCAGGTCCAGGTGCTCGCTCTCTTCCACCAGCGGGCACACCCAATAGACCTGGCGGCCCTGCATCACCTCGTCGCGGATGCGGGCGATGACCTGATCGCGCCTGCCGTCGGCAAACACCTTGGTGACGATGGGCGTGCGGCCGGGCGGCAGCTCGTCGATGGTGCTGACGTCCAGGTCGGCGAAGTAGCTCATGGCCAGCGTGCGCGGGATCGGCGTGGCGCTCATCATCAGCAGGTGCGGCTCCAGGCTCTGCTCGTGCAGCTTGTCCCGCAGGGCCAGGCGCTGCGCCACGCCGAAGCGGTGCTGCTCGTCCACCACCGCCAGGCCCAGCTTGGCAAACACCACGTCGTGCTGGATCACCGCGTGGGTGCCCACCACCAGCCGTGCCTCGCCCGAGGCCACCTGTTCCAGCATGGCTTTGCGGCCCTTGCCCTTGCGGCTGCCGGTGAGCCAGGCGACCGTGATGCCCAGCGGCTGCAGCCAGCCGATGAGCTTGCGAAAGTGCTGCTCGGCCAGGATCTCGGTGGGCGCCATCAGCGCGCACTGCCAGCCGGCGTCCATGGCCACCGCGGCGGCCAGCGCGGCCACCACCGTCTTGCCCGAGCCCACGTCGCCCTGCAGCAGCCGGTGCATGGGCTGCGGGCGCGCCATGTCGGCATGGATCTCGTCCACCACGCGCTGCTGCGCGCCGGTCAGCGCAAAGGGCAGCGCGGCCAGCAGCTGGGCGGCCAGGCCGCCGGGTGCCGGCACCAGCGCGGGCGCCGCCAGCCGGGCGCGCGCGGCCTGCGCCTGCGCCTGGGCCAGCTGCTGGGCCAGCAGTTCGTCGAACTTCAGCCGCTGCCAGGCCGGGTGGCTGCGGTCGTCCAGCGCCTCGGCCGACACGTCGGTCGCGGGGTGGTGCAGCAGGTGCACCGCGTCGCGCAGGCTGGGCAGGCCGGGCGGCACGGTGCCCTGCGGCAGCAGTTCGTGCAGCGGCGCACGCACCAGCGCCGAGGCCACGGCCTTGCGCAGGTAAGCCTGCGGCAGCTGCGCGCTGGTGGGGTAGACGGGGGTCAGCGCGCTGGGCAGCGGCGTGTCGGCCGCCACCGCGCGAAATTCCGGGTGCACCATCTCGCGGCCCAGGAAGCCGCCGCGCACCTCGCCGCGCACGCGCACCAGGTTCCCCTCGGCCAGCGTCTTCTGGTTGGACGGGTAGAAGTTGAGGAAGCGCAGCAGCAGCTCGCCGGTGCCGTCGGACAAGCGCACCAGCAGCTGACGGCGCTGCCGCGTCTCGACCCGGCATTCCAGCACCGTGCCCTGCACCTGCGCGTGTTCGCCGTCGCGCAGCGTGCCGATGGGAGCCAGCCGTGTTTCGTCCAGGTAGCGCAGCGGCAGGTGCAGCGCCAGGTCGATGTCGCGCAGCAGGCCCAGCTTCTGCATCGCCCGCGCCGGGGCCGACAGCGGGGCCGGCGGCTTGCGCACGGCGGGGCCCGGCGCCGACAACGTGTCGCCTGGGGGCATGGCATCGGGCACTGGCACCGGGGGAGACGGCATGGAACAATTTTGACCTTGCCCAGGAGCGGGCCCCAGGGCCTGACGCATGAACGCATCCACCACCCGCGAGTTCACGCTCGCCGACTTCGATTTCACGCTGCCGAGTGAGCTCATCGCGCAGCACCCCGCCGCCGAGCGCAGCGCCTCGCGCCTGCTCGATGCCACCGGCACCACCCCCACCGACCGCGTCTTCCGCGAGCTGCCCGCGCTGCTGGCACCGGGCGACCTGCTGGTCTTCAACGACACCCGCGTCATCAAGGCCCGTCTGCTGGGTGAAAAGCCCACCGGCGGCGCGGTGGAGGCGCTGGTGGAACGGGTGCTGCCGAACCATGAGGTCTGGGCGCACCTGCGCGCCAGCAAGTCGCCGCGCGCCGGCACCGTGGTGCGCTTCGGCGACGCCTTCGACGCCGAGGTGCTGGGCCGCGCCGGGCCCGAAGACAGCCTGTTCCACCTGCGCTTCCCGCAAGACCCGCTGCTGCTGCTGGAGCGCCACGGCCACGTGCCGCTGCCGCCCTACATCGAACACGAGGACACGGCCGAAGACGCGTCGCGCTACCAGACCGTGTTCGCAGCGCGCCCGGGTGCGGTGGCCGCACCCACCGCCGCGCTGCACTTCGACGAACCGCTGCTGGCCGCACTCGTTGCCCGCGGCGTGTCGCGCGCCGCGGTCACGCTGCACGTGGGCGCGGGCACCTTCCAGCCGGTGCGCGTGGAGCGCATCGCCGAGCACCGCATGCACAGCGAGTGGTTCGAGGTGGGCGCGGACACCGTGGCCGCCATCGAGGCCTGCCGCCAGCGCGGCGGCCGCGTGGTGGCGGTGGGCACGACGACGCTGCGCGCGCTGGAATCCGCCGCGCGGCACGGCGCGCCCGGCGGCCCGCTGCAGCCGTACACCGGCGACACCGACATCTTCATCACGCCCGGCTTCGGCTTCCGCGTGGTCGACCGCCTGGTCACCAACTTCCACCTGCCCAAGAGCACGCTGATGATGCTGGTGAGCGCCTTTGCCGGCCACGCGCACATCATGGCGCTGTACCGCCACGCGGTGGAGTCGCGCTACCGCTTCTTCAGCTACGGCGACGCGATGATCCTGGACAGAACGCGCTGAGGCCGTGCACCACGCCGGCGACAATCGCCGGATGCTGAAGTTCGACTTGCTCAAGACCGAAGGCCGCGCACGCCGTGGCCGCCTGACGCTGAACCACGGCGTCGTCGAGACCCCGGTGTTCATGCCCGTGGGCACCTACGGCACCGTGAAGGGCGTGATGCCGAAGAGCCTGGAGGAGATGGGCGCGCAGATCATCCTCGGGAACACCTTCCACCTGTGGATGCGGCCCGGGCTGGACGTGCTGAAGACCTTCGGCGGCCTGCACCGCTTCGAGCGCTGGGAGCGGCCCATGCTCACCGACAGCGGCGGCTTCCAGGTCTGGAGCCTGGGCGACATGCGCAAGATCAGCGAAGAGGGCGTGAAGTTCGCGTCGCCGGTCAACGGCGACAAGCTCTTCCTCACGCCCGAGGTCAGCATGCAGGTGCAGACGGTGCTGAACAGCGACATCGTGATGCAGTTCGACGAGTGCACGCCGTACGAGGTCAAGGGCTACATCACGACAGAGCCCGAGGCGCGCCAGAGCATGGAGCTCAGCCTGCGCTGGGCCGCACGCAGCAAGAGCGAGTTTGCGCGCCTGGAAAACCCCAATGCGCTGTTCGGCATCGTGCAGGGCGGCATGTTCGAGAACCTGCGCCAGGAGTCGCTGGAGGCGCTGGCCGAGATGGACTTCCCCGGCTACGCGGTCGGCGGCGTCAGCGTCGGCGAGCCCAAGGACGAGATGCTGCGCATCATGGCGCACACCCCGCACCGGCTGCCGCCGCACAAGCCGCGCTACCTGATGGGCGTGGGCACGCCCGAGGACCTGGTGGATGGCGTGGCGCACGGCGTCGACATGTTCGACTGCGTGATGCCCACCCGCAACGCGCGCAACGGCCATCTCTTCACGCGCTTCGGCGACCTGAAGATCCGCAACGCACGCCACAAGCAGGACGAGCGGCCCATCGACGAGAGCTGCGCCTGCCACACCTGCGCCAGCGGGTTCTCACGTGCCTACCTGCACCACCTGGACCGCTGCGGCGAGATGCTGGGCCCGATGCTGGCCACGATCCACAACCTGCACTACTACGTGAACCTGATGCGCGAGGTGCGGCAGGCGCTGGATGAAGGGCGCTTCGAGGCCTTCCGCGTGCAGTTCAAGGCGGATCGCGCACGCGGCGTGTAGCGGCCGCGAGGGCGGCAGCTCGGGCCGTCCGGGCCTGGCCGGTCAGGCGTTGGCGCCGCGCTGCCCACCGCAGGCGGCCGGGCAAGGCTATGCGGGTTCCCCCTGCCGCGATGCAGGCCCGCAGCAGCGGCCCAGACTTTAGACTGCATCATTGCGCTGCATCGCCCTGAGGCCGAGTGACCGACGACACGATTCTTGAGACCCAGGCCCTGACCAAGGAGTTCAAGGGTTTCGTGGCGGTCGACCGGGTGAACCTGCGCGTCAAGCGCGGCACCATCCATGCGCTGATCGGTCCCAACGGCGCCGGCAAGACGACCTGCTTCAACCTGCTGACCAAGTTCCTGGCGCCCACCTCGGGCACCATCCTGTTCAAGGGCCAGGACATCACGCGCGAGGCGCCGGCCCACATCGCGCGTCGCGGCATCATCCGTTCGTTCCAGATCTCCGCCGTGTTCCCGCACCTCACCGTGCTGGAGAACGTGCGCGTCGCGCTGCAGCGCAAGCTCGGCACCTCGTTCCACTTCTGGCGCTCCGACAAGAGCCTGCAGCCGCTGGACGAGCGCGTGATGCAGCTGCTGCGCGCGGTCGACCTGGAAGAGTACGCCGCTGCCACCACCGTGGAGCTCAGCTACGGCCGCAAGCGCGCGCTGGAGATCGCCACCACGCTGGCCATGGACCCGGAGCTGATGCTGCTGGACGAGCCGACGCAGGGCATGGGCCTGGAAGACGTCGAGCGCATCAAGCAGCTGATCAAGAAGGTCGCCGCCGACCGCACGGTGCTGATGGTCGAGCACAACATGAGCGTGGTCAGCAGCATCGCCGACACCATCACGGTGCTGCAGCGCGGCGCCACGCTGGCCGAAGGCCCGTACAGCGAGGTCTCGAAGAACCCGGCCGTCATCGAGGCCTACATGGGCACCCCCAACGTCGAGATGAAGGGCGCGCACTGATGGCCACGCCGATGCTCGAGGTGCACGACCTGCACGGCTGGTACGGCGAAAGCCACGTGCTGCACGGCGTGAACTTCGACGTGCAAGAAGGCGAAGTCGTCACGCTGCTGGGCCGCAACGGCGCCGGGCGCACCAGCACGCTGCGCGCCATCATGGGCCTGATCGGCAGCCGCAAGGGCTCGGTGAAGATCCAGGGCCAGGAGGCGGTGGCGATGGCGCCGCACCGCATCGCGCGGCTGGGCATCGGCTACTGCCCCGAAGAGCGCGGCATCTTCAGCAGCCTGACGGCCGAAGAGAACCTGATGCTGCCCCCGGTGCTGGCCCCGGGCGGCATGACGGTGGACCAGATCTACACCATGTTCCCCAACCTGAAGGAACGCGCCAGCAGCCCCGGCACGCGGCTGTCGGGCGGCGAGCAGCAGATGCTGGCCGTGGCGCGCATCCTGCGCAGCGGGGCCCGGCTGCTGCTGCTGGACGAGATTTCCGAGGGCCTGGCGCCGGTCATCGTGCAGAAGCTCGCTGCGGCCGTGATGGCGCTGCGCCAACAGGGCTACACCATCGTGATGGTGGAACAGAACTTTCGTTTCGCGGCACCGCTGGCCGACCGCTTCTTCCTGATCGAGCACGGCCGCGTGCTGCAGGAGTTCACGCAGGCCCAGCTGCCCGGCCAGATCGACAAACTGCATGAGTACCTGGGTGTTTGAGATGGAGCCCCCAAGCTCGCTCGCGCTCGCTACCCCCCAAGGGGGCCGTCCGCCAACGGCCCGGCCAAGCCGGTTCCGTGGCGGGAAGCTTGGCTCCATGTCCTTGACAGTTCGCACCACTCATCCTGAAGGAGACAACATCATGAAACTCAAGAAGATGGCCGCTGCCTGCGGCGCAGCGTTTGGCCTCAGCCTGGCGGCCACCGCCCCGGCACAGGCCCAGATCTCGGGCGACGTCATCCGCATCGGCATCATCACCGACATGTCGGGCCTGTATTCCGACATCGACGGCCAGGGCGGCGTCGAGGCCATCCGCATGGCGGTGGCCGACATGGGCGGCGCGATCAACGGCAAGAAGGTGGAAGTGCTGTTTGCCGACCACCAGAACAAGGCCGACGTGGCCGCTGCCAAGGCCCGCGAGTGGTTCGACACCCAGGGCGTGGACATGCTGATCGGCGGCACCAACTCGGGCACCGCGCTGGCGATGGCCAAGGTGGCGGCCGAGAAGAAGAAGCTGTTCATCGCCATCGGCGCCGCCACCGCGGCACTGACCAACGAGCAGTGCAACCCGTACACGCTGCACTGGGCCTACGACACCGTGGCGCTGGCCAAGGGCACCGGCAACGCCGTGGTCAAGGCCGGCGGCAAGAGCTGGTACTTCCTGACCGCCGACTACGCGTTCGGCGCGCAGCTGCAGAACGACACCTCCAACGTCGTCAAGGCCGCCGGCGGCACCATCGTCGGTTCCGTCAAGCACCCGCTGTCGGCCAGCGACTTCAGCTCCTTCCTGCTGCAGGCGCAGGGCAGCAAGGCGCAGATCCTCGGCCTGGCCAATGCCGGTGGCGACACCATCAACAGCATCAAGGCGGCCAACGAGTTCGGCATCACCAAGAACATGAAGCTCGCCGGCCTGCTGGTCTTCATCAACGACATCCACTCGCTGGGCCTGAAGACCACGCAGGGCATGTACCTGACCGACAGCTGGTACTGGAACCGCGACCCCGCGGCGCGTGCCTGGAGCCGCAAGTTCTTCGAAAAGATGAAGCGCATGCCGTCCAGCATCCAGGCCGGCGACTACTCGGCCACCTCGCACTTCCTGGGTGCCGTGAAGGCCGCGGGCACCGACGACACCGACAAGGTGCTGGCGCAGATGAAGAAGACCAAGGTCAACGACATCTTCGCCAAGGACGGCTTCATCCGCGGCGACGGCCGCATGGTGCACGACATGTACCTGATGCAGGTGAAGGAGCCCGCCAAGTCCACCGAACCCTGGGACTACTACAACGTGGTGCAGACGTTCAAGGGCGAGGAAGCCTGGACGACCAAGGCCGAGAGCAAGTGCGCGCTCTGGAAGTGAAGCAGGGCATCTGACGTGCAACAGGGCGGCGAATGACAGAGATCTTCGGCATACCGATCCAGGCCTTCGCCGGCCAGTTGCTGCTCGGGCTGGTCAACGGCTCGTTCTACGCCATGCTGAGCCTGGGCCTGGCGGTCATCTTCGGCCTGCTGGGCATCGTGAACTTCGCGCACGGCGCGCTGTACATGATCGGCGCCTACGTGGCCTGGGTGGCGCTGGAGATGTTCGGCCTGAACTACTGGGCGGCGCTGGTGCTGGCGCCGCTGGTGGTGGGCGGGCTGGGCGCGCTGATCGAACGCACGCTGCTCAAGCAGCTGTACAAGATCGACCCCATCTACGGGCTGCTGCTGACCTTCGGCCTGGCGCTGATCGCCGAAGGGGTGTTCCGCGACCAGTTCGGCGTGTCGGGCCAGCAGTACGCGGTGCCCGAGGCGCTGCAGGGCGCCACCGACCTGGGCTTCATGGTGCTGCCCAACTACCGCGCCTGGGTGGTGGTGGCTTCGCTGACCATCTGCCTGGGCACCTGGTTCATCATCGAGAAGACCAGCCTGGGCGCCACCCTGCGCGCCGGCACCGAGAACCCGGCGCTGGTGCAGGCCTTCGGCATCAACGTGCCGATGCTCGTGACGCTGACCTACGCCGGCGGTGCGGCGCTGGCCGGGCTGGCGGGCGTGCTGGCCGCGCCCATCATCCAGATCACGCCGCTGATGGGCAGCAACCTGATCATCGTCGTCTTCGCAGTGGTGGTGATCGGCGGCATGGGGTCCATCCTGGGCTCCATCGTCACCGGGGTGATGCTGGGCCTGGTCGAAGGCCTGACCAAGGTGTTCTATCCCGAAGCGTCGAGCATTGTGGTCTTCGTCATCATGGCCATCGTGCTGGTGCTGCGGCCCGCCGGGCTGTTCGGGAAGCAGGCATGACCCACACTCGAATGGCCCATGTGCTGTGGGCGCTGGTGCTGGCTTTCCTGCTGGCGGCACCGTTCGTCGGCGTGTACCCGGTCTTCATGATGAAGGCGCTGTGCTTCGCGATCTTTGCCTGCGCCTTCAACCTGCTGCTCGGCTTCACCGGTCTGCTGTCGTTCGGCCATGCCGCCTTCCTGGGCACCGCGGCCTACGCCACCGGCTGGCTGGTGCGCAGCGCCGGCTGGACGCCCGAGCTCGGCGTGCTGGCGGGCACCGCGGTGGCGGCCTTCATCGGCCTGCTGGTGGGCCTGATCGCGATCCGCCGCCAGGGCATCTACTTCGCGATGATCACGCTGGCGATGGCGCAGATGATCTACTTCATCTGCCTGCAGGCGCCTTTCACGGGCGGCGAGGACGGCCTGCAGGGCGTGCCGCGCGGCAAGCTGTTCGGCGTCATTTCGCTGGCCGACGACCTGACGCTGTACTACGTGGTGCTGGCGGCCTTCGTGGCGGTGTTCCTGGGCATCATCCGCATCGTGCATTCGCCCTACGGGCAGGTGCTGAAGGCCATCCGCGAAAACGAACCCCGGGCCATCAGCCTGGGCTACGACGTCGACCGCTACAAGCTGCTGGCCTTCGTGCTGTCGACCGCCATCGCCGGGCTGGCGGGTTCGCTGAAGACGCTGGTGCTGGGCTTTGCCACGCTGAGCGACGTGCACTGGTCGCTGTCGGGCGAGGTCGTGCTGATGACGCTGCTGGGCGGCCTGGGCACCTTTGCCGGACCGGTGATCGGCGCCGGCATCATCATCGGCCTGCAGAACTACCTGGCCGACCGGGTGGGGTCCTGGGTCACCGTGATCATCGGCGTCATCTTCGTCGTCTGCGTGCTGGCCTTCCGCAAGGGCGTGGTCGGCGAGCTGCTGGCCTGGCAGGCGCGGCGCAAGGGGCGCTGAACGGGCGGTGCGGTCCGCGGGCCGGACCGTACGCGAACGTTCAGCCGCCGTGTGACTTCTCCAGCGCGCTCTTCGCCCCGTCGAACTGCGCCAGCGCTTCGGCCAGCCACGGCATCACCGGCTGCAAGTCGCCGAACAGCGTGTGCGGCGGGTTGGCCACGAAGACGCTGCTGCCCATCATCCCGTAGCCGCGCTCGTCGGCCAGCGCCACGGTCAGCCGCGCGTGCAGCCAGCCCTTCTTGGCGCTGCTGTCGGCGGTGGCCTTCAGGCGCTGCGGCAGCTGCGCCGACTCCACCAGCCGCAGCTGCGGCAGCCAGACGATCACCGCGCCTTCCGGAAAGAGCTGCAGCGCTTCGCGCAGCGCGGCCAGCGTGCGCGTGTAGTCGGTCTTGATCTCGTAGCTGGGGTCGATCAGCGTCACGCCGCGGCGCGTGGTGGGCGGCAGGTGGCCCTTCAGCGCGGCAAAGCCGTCGGTGAGCTTGATCTCCACGCCGGGCACATCGCCCAGGTACGACGACAGGATCTTGTGATCGGTGGGGTGCAGCTCGCTCAGGCGCAGCTGGTCCTGCGCGCGCATCAGCGCCTGCGCGATGGCCGGCGAGCCGGGGTACTGGCGGATCGTGGACTTGCCGTCGTTGAACTGGCGCACCAGCGCCACCAGGTCGGCCAGCGGCCCGGGCAGGTCGGTGCGCTCCAGCAGCCGGCTGATGCCGTCCAGGTACTCGGCGCGCTTGTTGGCGTACTCGCCTTCGAGCGAATAACCGCCGGCGCCGGCGTGGGTGTCGACGTAGCGCCAGCCCTTGTCCTTGAGGTTCATGTAGCGCAGCACGAGGCTGAGCACGGTGTGCTTGAGCACGTCGGCATGGTTGCCGGCATGGAAGGCGTGTCGGTAGGCGAGCATGGGCGCGACTGTGCCACGGGCGGCGAGTCCATCGGCGCAGCCGCGGTAACCTCGTGCCATGACGACCCCCCAGCCCTCGCTCTTCGACCCCCTTCGCATCGGCGACATCCAGCTCGCCACCCGCATCTGCATGGCCCCGCTCACGCGCAACCGCGCCAGCCCCGGCCAGGTGCCCAACGCGCTGATGGCCCGGTACTACGCGCAGCGTGCCAACCCCGCCACCGGCGCCGGCCTGCTGATCACCGAGGCCACGCAGATCAGCCCCATGGGCCAGGGCTACCTGGACACACCCGGCATCCACAGCGCCGAACAGGTGGCCGGCTGGCGGCAGGTGACCGACGCGGTGCACGCCCAGGGCGGGCGCATCGTGGTGCAGCTGTGGCACGTGGGGCGCATCTCGCATTCGTCGCTGCTTCCGGGCGGGCAGCCGCCGGTGTCCAGCACGGCGCGCGCCGCGGGCGTCAACACGCTCACGCCCACGGGCCGTGCGCCCTGCTCCGTGCCGCGTGCGCTGCGCACCGACGAGATCGCCGGCGTCGTGGCCGACTACCGCCAGGCGGCGCTGAACGCGATGGAGGCCGGCTTCGACGGCGTGGAAGTGCACGGCGCCAACGGCTACCTGATCGACCAGTTCCTGCGCGACAGCATCAACGACCGCAGCGATGCCTACGGCGGCCCCATCGAAAACCGCGCCCGCTTCCTGGTGGAGGTGATGCAGGCCGTGGCCGGCGCCATCGGCGGCGGCCGCACGGGGCTGCGGCTGTCGCCGGTGACGCCGTCCAACGACGCGCCGCCCGACACCGACCCGCAGGCGCTGATGGACCACGTGATGCGCCAGCTCGCACCGCTCGACCTGGCCTTCCTGCACGTCGTGGAAGGCCAGACCGGCGGCCCGCGCGACATCGCGCCCTTCGACTACGCAGCGATGCGCGCGCTGTTTGCCGGCGCCTGGATGGTCAACAACGGCTACACGCGCGACATGGCGCTGCAGGCCGTGGCCGGCGGCCATGCCGACCTGGTGGCCTTCGGCAAGGCCTTCATCGCCAACCCCGACCTCGGCCGCCGCCTGCGTGACGACGCGCCCTGGAACGTGCCCGACGTCAAGACCTTCTACGGCGGCGGCGCCCCGGGCTACACCGACTACCCCACGCTGGACACCGCCGCGGCCTGAGGGCCCGCTCTGGATGGACCCGGCTTGACGAACCCGCCGCACCCGGCGCACCCGGAGAACCCGGCTTGAGCAACGTGGCCGGCCCGGCCGCTCCGCCCGGACTGCCCCATGCCGCGCGCGTGGCGCTGACGCTGCTGCTGGCGCTGCCGGCCGCCTGGCTGTGCGAGCAGGCGCGCGTGCCGCTGCCCTGGATGATCGGCCCGCTGGTCGCCACCGCGCTGTGCGGCGTGGCGGGTGTGCCGCTGGCGTCGTCGGTGCGCCTGCGCGACGCCGGGCTGTGGATGATCGGCGTGGCCCTGGGCCTGTACTTCACGCCCCAGGTGGTGGCGCTGCTGCTGCCGCTGGCACCGGCCGTGGTGGCCGGCGTGCTGTGGGCGCTGGCACTGGGCTACGGCTTCTACCGCTTCCTGCACCACATCAACGGCGGCGACGTGGCCACCTGCTACTTCGGCGCGGCCATCGGCGGCGCCTCCGAGATGGCGCTGCTGGCCGAACGCCACCAGGCCCGGGTCGACCGCGTGGCCGCGGCGCACTCGCTGCGTGTGCTGCTGGTGGTGGTGCTGATCCCCGTGGCCTACCAGCTGCTGGGCGTGCACGGCGCCGATGCGGCGCAGCTGGCGGTGCAGACCGTGCGGCCGCAGGGGCTGGCCCTGCTGGCAGCCGCCAGCGCCGCGGGCGTGGCGCTGCTGTGGCGGCTGGGCGCGCCCAACCCCTGGGTGCTGGGTTCGCTGGCGGCTACCGCCGTGCTCACCGGCGCGGGCGTGGAGCTGTCGGCGCTGCCGCGCTGGGCCATCAACGGCGGGCAGCTGGCCATCGGCGTGTCGCTCGGCACGCGCTTCACGCCGGCCTTTGCGCGCGCCGCGCCGCGCTGGCTCGCCAGCGTGGCGGCGGGCACGCTCGTGATGATCGGGGCGTCGGCGCTGTTTGCCTGGGCCCTGGCGCAGCTCACCGGCCTGCACACGGCGACCGTGCTGCTGGGCACCGCGCCCGGCGGCATTGCCGAGATGAGCATCACCGCCAAGGTGCTGCAGCTGGGCGTGCCGGTGGTGACGATCTTCCAGCTGGTTCGCTACGTGGCGGTGCTGACGCTCACCGCGCCGCTGTACCGGCTGGAGGCGCGCCGCCTGCAGCGGGCCGCCGCGGCGCCGTCAACGCCGGCCTGACCGCGCCTTGAACAGTTCACGCAGCCCCACCTCGCGCGGGCCCGGCTGCAGCACGAAGGCCTCGCCGGCCTGCAGCGTGCCCGGGATCAGCACCGCCAGGTAGCTGCCGCAGAAGCCCGACTGCGTCATCAGCTTGCTCGCCTGCGCAAAGCCCATCGCGGCGCCGAACTTGAAGCAGGGCATGCGCGGCTCGCTCACCACCAACGTGCAGCCGGGCAGCACCAGGCGGTCGCCGATCCACAGCTCGTCCTCGCGCACACCCTGCAGCAGCAGGTTCTCGCCCAGCAGGCCGGGCGGCAGCGGTTCGTCCCACAGCGAGGCCCGGGCCTGCGCCCGCACGGTCTGCCAGAACGGCAGGTGCTCGCTCGGGTAGGCGTAGACGGCCTTCGACAGCCCGCCGTGGCGGCTGAGGTCGGCCTGCTCGTCGCCTGCCAGGCCGAGCATGCCGACCTCGACGGGGCCTTCGACCGGCGCCTTGCCGATGGCGGTGAGCACCGAGCGGCCCTCGATGGCCACCGTGCGGGCGCGGCCAGTGCAGACGGACAGGATCTTCATCGCGACGGATTGTCGGCCCGGCCGCCGCCCGCTGCCGGGCCGGGCCCTTCACGGCACACTCGGTGTTCCCGTTGGAGAACACGCGCATGACCAGAACCGCCCTCAACCGCTTCCCCCGCACCGCCGCGCTGGCGCTGTGCGCCGCGCTGCTGCTGGCCGGCTGCGGCACCGCGGTGCGCAACCCCGTCACCGGCAAGACCGAGCGCACGGTGATGGACGAGGCCACCGAGATCACCGAAGGCCGCAAGGCCCACGAGCAGGTGCTGGCCGAATACGGCGTGCTGGCCGACCCGAAGCTGCAGGCCTACGTCAACGACGTCGGCCAGCGGCTGGCGAAGCAATCGCACCGCGCCAACCTGAGCTGGACCTTCACGGTGCTGGACAGCCCCGAGATCAACGCCTTCGCGCTGCCCGGCGGCTTCGTCTACGTCACGCGCGGCATCATGGCCTACCTGGACAGCGAGGCCGACCTGGCCGGCGTGATCGGCCACGAGATCGGCCACGTCACCGCCCGCCACGGCGCGCAGCGTGCCACACGCCAGCAGAACGCCGGCCTGGGCGTGATGGCCGCCACGGTGCTGGGCGTGCTGGTGGAAGGCGTCACCGGCGTCAGCGGCGCGGCGCAGGCCGCCAGCCAGATCGGCCAGGGCGTGGCCGCGGGGCTGGTGGCCACCTACAGCCGCGAGCAGGAGACGCAGGCCGACCAGCTGGGCGCCGAATACCTGGCGCGCACGCGCTACAACCCGCGCAACATGGTCGACGTGATCCTGGTGCTGAAGAACCAGGAGCGCTTCGTGGCCGACAAGGCCCGTGCCGAAGGCCGCGCCGCGGCCAGCGGCGGTGCCGGCAACTGGCTGGCCAGCCACCCCAGCAACGACAAGCGGCTGGCCGACATCCAGCAGGTCGCGGCCGCCTACACCGGCACGTTCGACGACGACGGCCGCGGCCGCTACTTCAAGGCCATCGAGGGCCTGCCCTTCGGCGAGAGCCGGGGCCAGGGCCTGACGCGCGGCCACAACTTCTTCCACGAGGACCTGGGCATCGCGCTCACCGCGCCAGCCGGCTGGCAGGTGCGCAACGCCGCCGACGCGGTGACGCTGCTGAACGCCGCCGGCGACGCCGGGCTCATCCTGCGCACGGTGCCGCCCCAGGCCGGCAGCACGCACGACGAGATCATCCGCAACCTGCTCAAGCCCACCGCCGGCCGCACCGAGGCGCGCAGCCTCAACGGCCTGGCGGCCACGCACTTCGTCGGCACGCGGCGCACCGAGCAGGGCCAGGCCCAGGACGTGCGCGTGTCGGTGGTGACCGGGCCCGGCAAGCGCTTCTTCCTGCTGCAGCACGCGGCCCGGGATGCCGCGGCCCAGCAGCGCGCCGCCGCCGGCCTGCGCGAGGCCGAAGCCTCGTTCCGGGCGCTGACCGCCGCCGACCGCAGCGCCGCGCGGCCCTGGCAGCTGCGCACGGTGGCGATGCCGCGCGGCGGCTTCGCGGAGCTGGCGCGCAGTTCGCCGCTGCCCGCGATGGCCGAGGCGCAGCTGCGGCTGCTGAACGGCGTCTACGGCGGCGGTGCCGCCGAGCCGGCGGTGGGTGCGCCGGTGAAGGTGGTGCAGTAGGCGAGCGGGCCCTGGCGGCCGGGACGAGCGGGCCTGTCGGGCTCGTTCACACCGTCTCAGCCGGCCAGCATCAGCACCCCGCAGAGCAAGGCGGCCAGGATCACCTGGGCCACCCCGCGCACCAGCGCCTGCACGAATACCAGCCGTGACGCCTCCTGGGCGGGGTCCAGGCCGGGGCTCGGGCCCCTGTCGGGCGCGGTGGGAGACGGTGGCTGCATGCGGGGCCTCGGACGCGGGCGGACGGCCCGTGTCCGCACAGTAGTGCGGCCCGCGTTAGCGGCGCGTTAGCTGCCCGGGCGACGCGGCCGCCGAGCCGGCCTGCACGGGCTGCCCCAGGCCGTTTCAGACCCAGGCAGCGCGGTGGTCCCGCGCGTACGCGGCAAAACTGCGCGGCGCGCGGCCGGTGATCTGCGCCACCGCGTCGGTGGTGCGCTCCGCATGACCGGCCTTGAAGTAGCCCAGGATCAGGATCAGGAACTCGGCGTACGGCCGCGGCAGGCCGGCGTCCAGCAGACCCTGCAGCATCTGCGCCGGCGGGATGTCCTGGTAGCGGATGGTGCGGCCCGTCTCGCGGCTGAGGATGGCGGCCGCCTGGTCGTGGTCCAGCGCCTCGGCGCCCGTGAGGTCGAAGTCACGGCCCTCGTGCGCGGAGCCCAGCAGCAGCTCGGCGGCCACCGCGGCGATGTCGCGGGCGTCGATGAAGCTGCCCTTGGCCGCACCCACCGGCAGGAAAATCGTGCCGTGCTGCTGGATGCCCTGCAGCCAGAAGGTGTTGAAGTTCTGCATGAACCAGTTGGGGCGGATCACGTTCCACGCCAGGCCCGAGGCTTCCAGCTGCAGCTCGGCCTTGCGCAGCGGGGCGGTGGGGTCGGCATTGGCGCCCATCGCGCTCATCAGCACCACCTTGGCGAGCCGGCGCGTGCGCGCTTCGTCGATCAGCCGGCCCAGCAGCTCGTCCTGGTTGGTGTGGCCCGGCGGCGACAGCAGGTAGGCCGCGGTCACGCCCTGAAAGGCGCTGGACAGGCCGGCGCCGGTGAGCAGGTCCAGGTGCACCTGGCCCGGGCCCGGCACCGTGCGGCTGGTGGCGCTGACCACCTGCTGGCCGCGGGCCTGCAACAGCGGCACCAGCGCGCTGCCGACGGTGCCGCGGGCACCGATGACGAGGATCTTGCTCATGGGAATCTCCGGAAAAGGGTTGGACAGAGACCGCAGTCTGCAGGCATGATTCCGTACGCAGAATGGCTTGAAGTACTTTCTGCATGTCTTTCCGTCCAGAAATGTAGAGATCGGTGGCTTGCCCATGGATGTGCTGTCCGACCTGTTTCACCAAGCCGGCCTGCGGCGCCGGCTGCTCGACCTGAGCGAGCTGCCGCCCGATTCGGCGCTGCGTTTTCCCTGCGAGAAGAGCATCGGCTTCCACGTCGTCACCCGCGGCCAGGTCTTCGTGCACGCACCGGGCCTGGCCGAGCCGCTGGCCCTGGCTGCGGGCGACGTGGCCGTGATGGCCCGGGGCTGCGAACACCTGGTGGCCCCGCGCGCCGTGCTGCATGGTCTGCCGGTGCGGCTGATGCAGCCTGCGGCCCTGGGCGGCGCCGCGCCCGCGGGCCCGCCTGGCACCGCGCTGCCGGCCGGCGGTGCCGCGCTCATCAGCGGCGCCTACCAGCTGTGGAACAGCCCGGTGCACCCCTTCCTGCGCGACCTGCCCGCCTGGCACGTGCTGCGCGGCGACCAGATGCCGCGCCTGGGCCCGCTGTCGCTGACCGTGGCCCTGCTCGGGCAAGAGGCCGCCCAGCACGAGCCGGGCGCCGACCTCGTGCTGCACGGCCTGCTGGACGTGCTGTTCACCTACCTGATGCGCGACCTGCTGGCCCGCCAGGCCCCGGGCGCCGGCTTCAGCGAGGCGCAGCGCGACCCGCCGGTGCGCCGCGCGGTGGAGCTGATGCACGCCGACTGCGCGCACCCCTGGAGCCTGGAGGACCTGGCGCAGCGCGTCGGCCTGTCGCGCACCGTGCTGGCCGAGCGCTTCCGCCAGACCATGGGCGACACGCCGCTGAACTACCTGCGCACCGTGCGGCTGCAGAAGGCCATGCGGCTGCTCGCCGACACCGACCACAAGCTGGAGCAGGTGGCCGCCGAGGTCGGCTACCAGGACGCCTTCGGTTTTTCCAGGGCCTTCAAGCGCGTGGTCGGCCTGGCCCCCGGCGAGTTCCGCCGGCGCGACGCCGACGACCGCCACTCGCCCTGGCGCTTCGGGGCCGTGGAGGCGATGGGGGCGCCGCCCGGCCTGCACAGCGCCTGACTCAGCGCCTGACGCGGCGCGGGCTAGCATCCCGCCGATGCAGAACCTGCCGCTCGACGCATCCCCCGCCGACACGCTCTTGCGCGCCTGGACCGACGCCTTCAATGCGTCCGACCTGGCCGCCATCGTCGCGCTGTATGCCGACGACGCGCTGCTGTGGGGCACCACGGCGCAGGCCGTGATCGGCGAGCACGCGGGCATCGAGGCGTACTTTGCCGCGGTGTTCGCGCTGCGGCCGGCGCCTCGGGTGGAACTCACGTCCGCGGTGACGCGCCGCCACGCCGACACGGTGCTGGTCGCCGGCACCTACACGCTCGAACTGGCCACCCTGGGAACGGCCGTGCGCTCGCCGGCGCGCTACAGCTTCACGCTGCGCCGCCAGGGCGCGCAGTGGCGCATTGCGCTGCACCACTCGTCGATGCTGCCGGCCGGGCCGGCGATGCGGTCGCCGGGCCCCGGATAAGCAGGGTCAAAACCGGCCAGTTCCGGCGATCACGCCTGGGCCGGCTGCCTAGCATGCCGCGAAGCCGCCCATGCGGCCGTTCGCCGCCGCTGTGCCGCCATGCCGCCATGGGCCGCACGGGCCGCCGCGGGCCCTCCAGCCCTTCTTGGCCGACCCACGGCCAGAGCCCGGTCCATGCCCCTCGCCCTCCCGTCTTCTGCGCTGCTCAGCCGCCGCCGTCTCCTCGCCCTGTCCGTCCTGGGCGGCCTGTCCGGGCTTTCCGTGTCGGGCCGAGCCACTGCCTTCAACTATGCGGAAGCGGACGCCCCGGAGGCGCTGCCCGTGGTGCAGCCCATCGAGCCGCGGCCCGACATTGCATTGGTGCTCGGCCCGGGCGGGCCGCGCGGCTACGCGCACATCGGCGTGATGCGGGTGCTGGAAGAGGCCGGCATCGTGCCCGACCTGGTCGTCGGCACCAGCGTGGGCGCGCTGCTCGGCGTGTTCTGGGCCAGCGGGCTGTCGGCGGCGCAGATCGACGAGCGGTCCCTGCACGGCGGGCCGCTGACCGTGTTCGACCCCTCGCCCTTCGCCGACCGGGGCTGGGTGCATGGCCAGCGCCTGCAGGACTACGTCAACACCGGCGTCCAGGGCCGGCCGCTGCAGGACCTGCCGCGCCGCGTGATCGTGGTCGCGACGCGCCGCGACGACAAGACGCCGCGCTTCTTCACCAGCGGCAACGCGGGTGTGGCGGTGCGCGCCTCGGCGGCCATCCCGGGCGTCGTCTCGCCGGTGGGCATTGCCGGCGTGGAATACGAGGACGGCGACGCCTCGTTGCCGCTGGCGGTGTCCGCAGCACGCGCTGCCGGGGCGCGCTTCGTGATTGCCGTGAACGTCTACGCGCGGCCGGAGAGCACGCCGGCGGACGTGTCGGCCGCGCTGCGCGCCCGCGACGTGCTGCGCCGCGCCAACATCGACCGCGAAGTCGCCCGCGCCGACTTCCTGCTGCACCCCGACGTCGGCTACCACGCCAGCCCGTTGCGCAGCTTCTCCACCGCCTGCCGCCGCATCGGCGAGGCCACCGCGCGGGCCGAGTTGCCGGCGCTGCGTGACAAGCTGGCGCGCAGGGCCTGAGCGGAGCCGGCAGGGTGGCTCGGGCGGGGTTGCCGGGACCCGGGGGCTGACGGTCCGGGCCACTGCATCGGACCCGTCCGAGCCGTGCATCACGTCATGCGGGATTTGCATGACCACCCTCCAGAACAGCGGTTACGGGGTGATTACATTGGATCGACAATCGCTCCCCCACCCGGCCAGCCGGGCTGGCGCGGCATTTGGCGAGCGTCGCCCGCAGGGCTGTCAGACGGTCGGCGTTCGCCCAATTCCGCTTTCAAACTTGCCATGATTGGAGCCGCCATGAACCGTCCCGTGCTGGAAGGCCTGCGCCTGAACGTGCCCGCCTACGTGCAACACGCCCGCCTCGTCGAGTGGGTCGCGCAGATCGCCGCGCTCACCGAAGCGGCCGACGTGCACTGGTGCGACGGCAGCCAGGCCGAGTACCAGCGCCTCACCGAGCAGCTGGTGGCGGCCGGTACCCTGATGAAACTCGACCCGGTCAAGCGCCCGCGCAGTTTCCTGGCGCGCAGCGACGCGACCGACGTGGCGCGTGTCGAGGACCGCACCTTCATCTGCACCGCGCAGAAGCAGGACGCCGGCCCCACCAACAACTGGATGGCGCCGGCCGAGATGCGCGCGCTGCTGGAAACCAGCGACCAGGCTCTCTTCAAGGGCGCCATGAAGGGCCGCACGATGTACGTCGTGCCCTTCAGCATGGGCCCGCTGGGCAGCCACATCGCGCACATCGGCGTGGAGCTGACCGACAGCCCGTACGTTGCCGTGAGCATGCGCACGATGACGCGCATGGGCCGCGGCGCACTCGACGTGCTGGGTGCCGACGGCGCCTTCGTGCCCTGCGTGCACACCGTGGGCGCACCGCTGCAGCCGGGCTCTGATGGACAAATTCGCGACGTGCCCTGGCCCTGCAACGACACCAAGTACATCGTGCACTACCCCGAGACGCGCGAGATCTGGTCCTACGGCTCGGGCTACGGCGGCAACGCGCTGCTGGGCAAGAAGTGCTTCGCGCTGCGCATCGCCTCCACGATGGGCCGTGACCAGGGCTGGCTGGCCGAGCACATGCTGATCCTGGGCGTGACCAACCCCGCCGGCAAGAAATTCCACGTGGCTGCGGCCTTCCCCAGCGCCTGCGGCAAGACGAACTTCAGCATGCTGGTGCCACCGGCCGGCTACACCGGCTGGAAGGTCACGACCATCGGCGACGACATCGCCTGGATCAAGCCGCACGAGGACGGGCGCCTGTACGCCATCAACCCCGAGGCCGGCTACTTCGGCGTCGCGCCGGGCACGAACTACCACACCAACCCCAACTGCATGGACTCGCTGAAGAGCGACGTGGTGTTCACCAACGTCGCGCTCACCGACGACGGCGACGTGTGGTGGGAAGGCATGACCGACACGCCGCCGGCGCACCTGATCGACTGGCAGGGCCGCGACTGGACGCCGGCCATCGCCAAGGAAACCGGCGCCAAGGCCGCGCACCCCAACGCCCGCTTCACGGTGGCCGCCACCAACAACCCGGTGCTCGACGCGCAGTGGGACGACCCCAGCGGCGTGGCCATCGACGCCTTCATCTTCGGCGGCCGCCGCAGCACCACGGTGCCGCTGGTCACCGAGGCGCGCACCTGGGTCGAAGGCATCTACATGGCCGCCACGATGGGCAGCGAGACCACGGCTGCAATGGCCGGCGGCAACGGCGCCGTGCGCCGCGACCCGTTCGCGATGCTGCCCTTCATCGGCTACAACATGGCCGACTACTTCCAGCACTGGCTCAGCCTCGGCGAAAAGCTGGCCCAAGGCGGCGCCCGGCTGCCGCGCATCTACTGCGTGAACTGGTTTCGCAAGGGCGCCGACGGCAAGTTCGTGTGGCCCGGCTACGGCGAGAACATGCGCGTGCTGGAGTGGATGATCGGCCGCGCCGAGGGCACCGCGCAGGGCGTGGACAACGTCTTCGGCACCAGCCCGCGTTATGAGGACCTGCGCTGGGACGGCCTGGACTTCACGCGCGCTCAGTACGACAGCATGATCGGCATCGACAAGGCCGCCTGGCAGCAGGAGCTGGTGCTGCACACCGAGCTCTTCAAGCAGCTGGAGCACGGCCTGCCAGCCGAGTTGCCCGCCACCAAGGCGCAGATCGAAGCGCGCCTGAGCCAGTGAAGCCTCCGGGCTCGACCTTGGAGCCTGCAAGCCAGTCTCGCTGGCGTTGTGGCCGGTTCCTGGGCCGGAGGCTCGGGGGCTGAACCGGCGTGGGCAAGGCGCGCCACCGCGACGACACCGATCTGCTGGACGCGTTCGCGCGGCAGGCGGTGTGGTGCCGCGAGCCGGCGCCGTTTTCTGCGCGCGTGCTCGAACGCTCGCGGTTGTGGCTGACGGGGACGTCATCGGCGCAGGCCGAGGCGGCTGCGGCGCTGGCCGCCGCGGCGCCGGACCCGTTGGCGGCGGCCGTGGCGCTGCGCTGGCTGGCCGGTCTGCACCATCTGGCGCTGCTGGGCCTGCAGCCCTGGGCCGGGTTGTGGCCGCCGGCCGCGGCGCCGTTGTCCGACGATGCCCTGGACACCGCGCTCGACGACGCCATCGCCGCCGCCTGGGCGCAGCAGCGCCCGCACCTGCAGGCCGCGCTGGCCCGGCCGCCGCAGACCAACGAGGTGCAGCGCAGCGCCGCGCTGCTGCCGGGGCTGCTGCACGTCGCGGCGCAGATCGGCCGGCCGCTGGCGCTGGCGGAGATCGGCGCCTCCGCCGGCCTCAACCTGTGGTGCGACCAGTACCGGCACGACCCGGGCGGCTGGGCCTGGGGGCCGCCGGCGTCGGCGCTCACCTTGCAGGTGGATTGGCGGGGTCCGCCACCGCCACTGCAGGCGCCGCTGCAGATCGTGCGCCGTGCCGGCTGCGACGCCGCGCCGGTCGACCTGGCGCAGCCTGGCGAGGCCTTGCGGCTGGCCTCCTTCGTCTGGGCCGACCAGCGCGGGCGGCTCGCCCGCCTGCACGCCGCGCAGCAGGTCGCCGTGGCCTGCAGCGCGGCCCAGGGCGTGGTGGTGCAGGCCGCGCGGGCGGCCGACTTCCTGCGCCGGCAGCTGCAGCAGCGCCGGCCCGGCGAGGCGCTGGTGCTGATGCATTCGGTGGTGTGGCAGTACATCGCGGCCGAGGAGCAGGCCGACATCGGCGCGCAGATGCAGGCCGCCGGGCTGCAGGCCGACGCGGCGTCGCCGCTGGCCTGGCTGCGCTTCGAGCCGCCGGCGGCCGACCAGGCGGCCGAGCTGCGCTGCAGGCTCTGGCGCGGCCGCGCCGACGACGGCACTGACCGGCTGCTCGCCCGCTGCCACCCGCACGGCAGCCGCATCGACTGGCTCGCGAGCTGACGCGCCAAGCCCTCGGCGCCGCCTCGGCCGGCCGACGTGACACCATGCCGCCATGAAACTGCAGCTGCTGTCCGACCTGCACCTCGAGACCGAGTCCTACGACCCCGTGCCCGCGCCCGGTGCCGAGCTGCTGGTGCTGGCCGGCGACATCGACGCCACCTGGGCCGCCTACGAACGTTTTGCCGGCTGGCCGGTGCCGGTGGTCGTGGTCGCCGGCAACCATGAATACGACGGCCGCGACGTCGACGAGGCCGCCGCCGGCCTGCGCGCGCTGTGCACGCGGCTGGGCTTCACGCTGCTGGAGCGCGAGTCGATCGTGCTGACCGCCGCCGACGGCCAGCGCGTGCGTGTGCTCGGCACCACGCGCTGGAGCGACTTCGACCTCTTCGGTGCCGCGCAGCGCGCGCGTGCCCAGCGCGCCGCCGAGTACTTCATGCGGCTGATGGGCAGCACGCGCGAGGGCCGGCCCTTCGACGCCGAAGCCGTGCGCGAAGAAAGCCTGCGCTGCCGCGCCTGGCTCGACGCCGAGCTGCCGCGTGCGCCGCAGGGCCGCTGGGACAAGACGCTGGTGATCACCCACTTTGCACCCAGCCTGCGCAGCGGCGACCCACGCTACGGGCAGCAGCCCGGCACGGCCAGTTTCTGCAACGCCGACGACGACCTCATCCCGCGTGCCGACCTGTGGCTGCACGGCCACCTGCACTGCCGCCACGACTACACGCTGCCGCGTGCCGGCCGCGCACCGGCGCGGGTGGTCTGCCAGGCACGCGGGCTGGCGCACAAGGGCGAGGACGAGGGTTTCGACGGGCAGCGACTGCTGCAAGTCTGAGCCCGGTCAAACTGGAGGGACTCACGCGTCTGCGACACTCCGGATACGGGCCGCCGTGGTCCGCATGAGCGTGGAAGAACCGCATGAAGATCCTGGTCCCTGTCGATGGCAGCCCCTTCACCAAGCGCATGCTGGCCTATCTGGCCGCACACGATGAGTGGCTCGGCGCGCACCACGAGTACACCGTGCTGCATGCCGTGCCCGCCGTGCCGCCGCGCGCCGCGGCCGTGATCGACAAGGACACGCTGAAGGGCTACTACGACGAAAGCGCCGAGAAGATCTTCAAGCCCATCCGCACCTTCTTCGGCAAGCAGGGCATCAACGCGCAGTTCGTGACCAAGATCGGCCCGGCTGCCGACGTCATCGCCGACACCGCCCGCAAGGGCAAGTTCGAGCTGATCGTGCTCGGCTCGCACGGCCACGGCACGCTGACCAACCTGGTGCTGGGCTCGGTGGCCACCAAGGTGCTGGCCAGCTGCGACACGCCGGCCCTGCTGGTGCGCTGAGCCGCGGCTCCGGACCCGCCTGCGCGGGTCGGGACGGCGAAGCGGGCCTGAGCTCTGCGAAGGCCGCTGAAACCCGCGGATCAGCCGGCGCGCAAGCCGCGCCAGCAGGTGGCCTGCACCCAGTCGACGATCTGCGCGTCGGTGTGCTGGCCGCCGGCCTTCAGGAAGGCCGGCACCGGGTCGCAGGCGCGTGCGTAGATCGTGTACAGCACCACCTCGGGCGGCAGGCTGGCGTCGATGTCGCCGGCCGTCTGGGCCTGCACGATCCAGCCGCCCAACGTGTCGCTCACTTGCATCAGCAGGTCGAGGTAGACCTTGCTGGCCATCAGCTCGGCGCGCAGCGTGGAGTTCTGCGACGGCACGGTCGGCATCTCGCCGGCCAGCTGCATCTCCAGCGCCCACCGCGTGACGGCCTGCAGCCGCTCGCAGGCGCTGGCATCGGTGCGTGCGGCCTGCTGGTCGACCAGGGCCTGCGTGCGCTCCATCAGCCGCACCATCGCGGCGGCGGCCAGCGCTTCCTTGGACGGAAAGTGCTTGTAGAGGCTGGCCTTGGCGATGCCCGCTTCGGCGGCCACCTCGTCCACCGTCATCAGGTCGAAGCCCTTGTCGGCCAGCAGGCGGTTGACCGACGTGATGATCGCGTCTTCACGGACGCGCAGGACTTGTTCTTTGAAGGACAGACGCGACATGGGGCGATTCTAGCCGGCGGCGTCATGACTTGAACTGTGCAGTCGTGAATCGACCGTGCGGTTCAAGCGCGCTGCGCGTGCTGCATTCACGGGTTGGGCGGTCGACCGAGGCTCGTGGCCGGCCGCCAGGCGGGCGTGTTCAGGCGGCCGGCTTGCGGCGGTTCGTCAGGCGGCTGATCCACCCCGGGCGCGGCGCGACGGGTGCGGGGCGCGGGCTGTGCGCCATCTCGTCCAGGCTCAGGTCCAGGCCGAAGGCGGTGCCCAGGTCGGCGGCATCGGTGTCGGCCGGCGGCGAATGGGCTCTCCAGGCCGGGAACCAGCGGTGCGGAGTGAGGTCGTTCGCCATGTCGCCTGCCCAAGGTGTGAATGTTGGTAACCAGTGTGCGACCGGACGGCGGCGCGTGCCCGCCGAAGTGAACGGGTCGCGTGTGCCAATTCACGGCATCGCGACGTGTGGTGCGCACCGGTCGGCCGTCGATACAATCGCGCCCCTTTTGCCGGGCCCGTCCCGCGAGTCGACATGACACGATCTGCAGGTTTTGTGGCCATCGACTTCGGCACGTCCAATTCGGCGGTGGCGCTGCCGCGGGCCGAAGGCGGCGTGCGGCTGGTGGAACTGGAGCCCGGCCAGCCCACCATGCCCACGGCGGTGTTCTACCGGGCCGACACACCCGCTCACCACCTGGAGGCCGAGCGCCTGTACGGCCGTGCTGCGCTGGCGGCGTATGTCGAGGGCGTCGAGGGGCGCCTGATGCGCTCGATGAAGAGCATCCTCGGCTCCAGCCTGTTCGAGCAGGGCACCGACATCGGCGGCGGGCGCTCGGTGCGCTACGGCGACGTGGTGGTGGGCTACCTGAAGCGGCTGAAGGCCCTGGCCGAGGCCGAGGCCGGCCATGCCATCACGCGCGTGGTGCTGGGGCGGCCGGTGTTCTTCGTCGACGACGACGCGGCGCGCGACGCGCAGGCCCAGGCGGCGCTGGAAGCTGCGGCGCACGAAGCCGGCTTCGGCGAGCTGCAGTTCCAGTACGAGCCCATCGCCGCGGCGCTGGACTACGAGAGCGGCGTGTCCGAAGAGCGCCTGGTGCTGGTGGCCGACATCGGCGGCGGCACGTCCGACTTCTCGCTCGTGCGCGTGGGCCCGGCCCGCCGCGGTCGTGCCGAGCGGCGCGACGACATCCTGGCCAACCACGGCGTGCACCTGGCCGGCACCGACTTCGACCGCCACGTCGAGCTGGCCTGCATCCTGCCGCTGCTGGGCTACCGCGCCCACCGCCCGGCCCGGCCCGGCGAGACCCCGCGCGAGGTGCCCAGTGGCGTGTACTTCGACCTCGCCACCTGGCACCTGATCAACACCGTCTACGCGCCGGCCCGCCTGGCCGAGTTGCGCGGCATGAAGAGCTGGTACGCCGATGTGCGGCACCACGCCCGCCTGGTGACCACGGTGGAGGAGCGGCTGGGCCACGCGCTGGCCAACGCCGCCGAGCGCGCCAAGATCGACATGGCGCTGAACGGCCGCGCCGAGGTCGACCTGTCGGTGCTGGAGACCGGCCTGCGCTCGACGCTGGAAGAGCCGCAGGCCGCGGCCGCGCTGGAAACCGACCTGGGCCACATCGTGCAGGCCGCCGTGGAGACGGCGCGCCAGGCGGGCGTGGCGCCCGGCGACGTGCAGGCGCTGTACTTCACCGGCGGCTCGACCGGTCTGACGCCGCTGGTGGACCGCATCGCGGCGTGTTTTCCGGCTGCCGAGCGCGTGCGCGGCGACCGCTTCGCCAGCGTGGCGGCGGGGCTGGGGCTGCACGCCCGTGCCGTGTACGGGGCGGGCCTCTGAAGCGAACGGGCCGTCTGCGGCGCGGGCACCTGACCGCGTTTCAGGACTTGTTGGCCGCCTTGTAGCGCGCCACCGATTCCGTGAGCTCGTCCAGCGCCTCACAAGGCGTGCTGCACAGCTTCGACAGCGACGCCAGGTGCGCCTCGGCCTTGGCCAGGTCCTTCTTCATCAATGCCAGTTCGCCGGCGTAGGCCAGTGCACCCTGGTGCTGCGGATTGATCCTGAGCGCGGCGTCGTAGTGCTTCTGCGCGCCGTCCAGGTCGGGCCGGGGCTGCATGCGCAGCGCGTGGCCCATCAGGTTGTTCCAGTCGGGGTTGGCGGTGGCGTTGACGCGCTTGAGCTCGTCGATCGCCGCGCTGAAGCGCTTCGCCTTGAGGTGCGCCTGGGCCGCCGCCAGCGGCTGCGTCGGCGCCACGGCACGGGGCGGCTCGGGCGGGGGCGGCGGGGTCATGGGCGTGGTGTCGGCGGCCATCGCGGCGCTTTGGGTCAGCGCGAACAACACGGCCAGGCTTTGCAAGGTGGTGGCGTTCATCGGGGTCTCCGGGGGGTGGTGGTGCGGGCGGGCACGCGGCGGCGCGGCGCGGGCCGCGCGGCGGGCTTGGGTGCGGCGGCGCGCGGCCGCGTCACGTCGGCGATCAGCATCAGCGCGCGCACGGCGTCCTGCACCGCCTCGCCCAGCTCGGTGGGCGGCTCCAGCGTCTCGATCACCGCGATCAGCGCGTCGGCGTCTTCCAGGTCGTCGGGGTCGAAGTGCATGAACAGCAGCGCCATCGGCTCCACGAGATCGGGGTGGTCCATCGCCATCAGCTCGGGGAACACCTCCATCGCGGCCGCAAAGCCGGCCACCCAGGGCAGCATGCTCTCGCCGGGCGAGGGCTCGCCTTCGTCGCTGTCGGGCGGGTAGATCCAGGGGTCGAACCACTGGCGCTCACCGATCGCGGCGTCCAGTTCTGCATGGCGGCGGCGCACCAGCGCCTGCAGCTCATCCAGCGCCGCGCCGGCCGGGGCCGGTCGGGCGTCGATGTCGGTGACCTGCGGCAGCCAGCGCGCCGCCGGCACCGGGCGGGGCTGCAGCAGCACGCCGCACAGGTAGCCGTCGAGCGCGCTCACGTCCATCGGCTGCAGCGGCGGCGGCAGGCCGTCGAGCAGCGCCTGCAGGCGCGCCAGGTCGGTGTCGTCCAGGGGGGTGGTGGGGGTCACGTGAAGGCTTTCGCGCAGGGGGCTGGCCGAGGTCGGCTGCCGGGCGTGCGCAGTGTGCCAGGGTCGAGCGCGCAGGGCCTGGCGCCGGTTGGCCGTCGTGCAGGGCGCGCCAGATGCACCCCCCAGTGGCTGGCCCCGGGCCGCCGTCATAGACTGCGCGGTCAAACTGCAGGAGAACCACCATGGGCGCGCCCGAAGCTTTTACCCAGACCACCGACGTCGCCCACTGGATCGGCGGCGCCCCGCAGCGCGGCACCGGCACGCGCACGCAGACGGTGTGGAACCCGACCACCGGCGCCGCCGCGCGCCAGGTGCTGCTGGCGGCAGCCGCCGACGTCGACGCCGCGGTGGCCGCTGCCGCTGCCGCGCAGCCCGCCTGGGGCGACCTGCCGCCGCTGCGCCGCGCCCGCGTGATGAACAACTTCCTGGCGCTGCTCAACCAGCACAAGGACACGCTGGCGGCCATGATCACCGCCGAGCACGGCAAGGTCTTCACCGACGCGCAGGGCGAGGTCACGCGTGGCATCGACATCGTCGAATTCGCCTGCGGCATTCCGCAGCTGCTGAAGGGCGACTACACCGACCAGGTCTCCACCGGCATCGACAACTGGACGCTGCGCCAGCCGCTGGGCGTGGTGGCGGGTGTCACGCCCTTCAACTTCCCGGTCATGGTGCCGTGCTGGATGTTCCCGGTGGCGCTGGCCTGCGGCAACGCCTTCATCCTGAAGCCCAGCGAGCGCGACCCCAGCCCCAGCCTCTTCATGGCCGAGCTGCTGAAGCAGGCCGGCCTGCCCGACGGCGTGTTCAGCGTCGTGCAGGGCGACAAGGTGGCGGTGGACGCGCTGCTCAAGCACCCCGACGTGAAGGCGCTGTCCTTCGTGGGCAGCACGCCGATCGCGCAGTACATCTACGAGACCGGCGCGCACCATGGCAAACGGGTGCAGGCGCTGGGCGGCGCCAAGAACCACATGGTGGTGATGCCCGACGCGAACATTGAGCAGGCGGTCGATGCGCTGATCGGCAGCGCCTACGGCAGCGCCGGCGAGCGCTGCATGGCCATCAGCGTGGCGGTGCTGGTGGGCGACGTGGCCGACCGGATCGTGCCGCTGCTGGCCGAGCGTGCGCGCACGCTCAAGGTCAAGGATGGCATGCAGCTCGATGCCGAGATGGGCCCCATCGTCACGAAGGAAGCGCGCGACCGCATCGAGGGCTACATCGGCACCGGCGTCGAAGAGGGCGCCACGCTGGTGGTGGACGGCCGCGGCCACACCGTCAAGGGCTTCGAGAAGGGCTTCTTCACCGGCGGCACGCTGTTCGACCACGTCACGCCCGCCATGCGCATCTACAAGGAAGAGATCTTCGGCCCGGTGCTGGCCTGCGTGCGCGTGCCCGACATGGCCACGGCGCTGAAGCTGATCAACGACCATGAATTCGGCAACGGCGTGGCCTGCTTCACCAGCGACGGCGGCGTGGCGCGCGAGTTTGCGCGGCGTGTGCAGGTGGGCATGGTCGGCATCAACGTGCCGATCCCGGTGCCGATGGCCTGGCACGGCTTCGGCGGCTGGAAGAAGAGCCTCTTCGGCGACATGCACGCCTACGGTGAAGAGGGCGTGCGCTTCTACACCAAGCAGAAGAGCGTGATGCAGCGCTGGCCCGACAGCATCGGCAAGGGCGCTGAATTCGTGATGCCGACGGCGCGCTGAGCGTCCTGCAGGAGTCGCCAGCCGCCTAGATCTGCACCACGCCGTTGCGCCCCGCCGCCTTGGCGCGGTGGAGCGCCGCATCGGCGCGCAGCGTCAGGGTCTGCGCGTCGTACGGCGGTGCGCTGGTCAGGCCGAGGCTCAGCGTGAGCTCCAGGCCCGGTGCCAGGGTGTGCCAGGGGTGCGCGGCCACCCGCTGGCGCAGGCGCTCGCAGGCCTCCAGCGCGTGGGCTGCATCGGCGTCGGGCAACACGATCAGGAACTCCTCGCCACCGACGCGCGCCACCAGGTCGCCGGCGCGGGTGTGCGCCTGCAGCAGCCCGGCCAGCGCCACCAGCACCTGGTCACCCACGGCGTGGCCGTGCTGGTCGTTGACGCGCTTGAAGTGGTCCAGGTCGATCATGGCCACGCTCAGCGGCGCGCCGCGGGTGCGCATGTCGTCGATCAGCGTCGGCCAGCGCGCCTCGAGCTCGCGGCGGTTGCCCAGGCCGGTGAGCGGGTCGCGCCGCACGTCGGCCTCGAGCGCCGTGGCGCGGGCGCGGTGGCGCTGCGATTCCTGGCGCGCCTGCTCGGCTTCCATGCGGGTCACGAACAGCTCCGACTGGGCCTGCAGCTGGCGCACCGAGCGCTGGCGCTCGATGCGCAGGTAGTCCTGCAGATGCTGCAGTGCCGGCGCGGGCTGGTCCAGCGCCGCGGCGGCGCGCCACAGGGCGTGGTGCAGCCGCATGCGGGTGGTGGGCTGGTCGACGGCCTGCAGCGCCTGCATCCCGGCGCTCAGCGTGTCCCAGGCGGCCGCGGGCTGGCCGTTCAGCAGCTGCAGTTCGCCGCGCGAGCAGCCGAGCCGGCCGATCTGCGCCGTGAAGCCCTGCGCCTGCGCCAGCGCCAGGGCTTCGTCGAGCAGGGCCGCGGCGGCCTCGGCCTCGCCCAGGTGCACGAGGATCTCGCCCAGGTTGCCCAGCGTGAAGACGCGGAAGAAAGCCTCGCCGCGCTGGCGCGCCAGCGCCACCGACTCCTCGACGTAGGGGCGCGCCACGCGCAGCGGCTCGCGTGCCTGGTCCAGTGGCAGCGCATCGCGCAGCAGATAGAACTTGCCGATCAGCACCGCGCCCAGGTTGTTGAGCGCCACGAACACCGGGTGCGGCTCGGGCTGCTGGCGCCCCAGGGCCAGCGACTCGAGCATCAGCCGCTCGGCCTGCCAGGGGTCGCCGGCGCGCTCGAAGAAGCAGCCCAGCACATTGGTGGCCAGCGACAGCCGCGCGGTGTCGCCGAGCTCCAGCGCCAGCCGGTGTCCCTCCTGCGCGTGCTGCAGCGAGACCGCGAAGTCGCTGGTGTCGGCGGCACACAGGCTCACCACGCGCAGCGTGTCGACCAGCTCGGCCGCGGTCCCGCTCTCGCGCAGCAGCGGCAGCACCTGGGCCGACAGCGCCACCACCTGCGCCAGCGCGCCGGTGCGGTAGCGGAAGTGCATCAGCAGCAGGCCCGCGCGGCGGCGTTGTCCTGCGGCGGCGTCCCCCGCCTGCAGCCAGGCCTGCTCGGCCAGGCCCAGGCCTTCGGCCAGCGCGCCGCGGTCGCGGGCGGCTTCGGCCTGGCTCAGCAGGGCTTCGAGGTCGGGCAAGGGCACGGTCGTGGTCAAGGGCGGGTCAAGTTGACGTCGGGCAGGCGCCGGTCGCGGCGGGTTCGTCCACGCCGTCTCAGGTCCCGATCACGCCGCCGTCGTGGCGGCGGATGACGACCGTGGCCGAACGCGGCCGGCCCACCGGGTTGAAGTCGGGCCAGTTGCTGAAGCGCCGCGGTTCCTCAGGCCGGTTGCGCTCGGACGGCGCCTCGCCCGGGTGCTGCACGTTGATGAACATCGTGCGGCCGTCGGGTGTCCAGCTGGCGCCGGTGATCTCGCAGTTGACCGGGCCGCTGAGGAAGCGCCGCACCTCGCCGCTGACCGGGTTGCAGGCCAGCAGCTGGTTGTTGCCCAGCCGCGCGAACTCGTTCTTGCCGATGCGGCCGGTGCTCATGTCGGTGCCGATCCACAGCACGCCGCGGCCGTCGAAGGCGATGGTGTCGGGGCTGGAGAAGGTGTCGCCCTTGACGTTGCCTTGATCCTCGGCGCGCGGGTTGGCGGGGTCGCCGGCCAGCAGCAGGTGGTTCCACACGAAACGCTCGCCGTGGAAATCGCCCTGCTCCTTCCAGCGGATGATCTGGCCCATGGTGTTGTTGGCGCGCGGGTTGGCGGCGTCCACGCCGGGCTGGCCGGGCGTGCCGCGCGCGGTGTTGTTGGTCAGCGTGCAGTAGACCCAGCCGCTGGCCGGGTCGATGGCCAGCCACTCCGGGCGGTCCATCTTGGTGGCGCCCAGCAGGTCGCTGGCCTGGCGCGTCTTGATGAGCACCTCGCCCTGGTCGGCAAAGCCGTTGGCAGGGGTCAGCGGGCCGCTGCCCTGCACCAGTGGCAGCCACTGGCCGGTGCCGTCGGCGTTGAACTGCGCCACGTACAGCGTGCCGTGGTCCAGCAGTGCGGCGTTGGCCTGCGCCGCGGTTTTACCCTTGCCGGCCGGGGCGATGCGGTCGCGGCTGACGAACTTGTAGATGTATTCGAAGCGCGCGTCCTCGCCGCTGTAGACCACCGCGCGGCCATCCTTGGTGACCGCCACCCAGGCGCCTTCGTGCGCGGCGCGGCCCAGCGCGGTGCGCTTGACGGGCGTGCTGTTGGGGTCCATCGGGTCGACCTCCACGACCCAGCCGAAGCGGTTGGGCTCGTTCGGGTTGCGCACGGTGTCGAAGCGGTCGTCGAACTCCGGCCAGCGGTACCAGGTGGCCTTGCGGATGCCCCAGCGGCGCTCGTGCGCGGTGGGGGTGTCGGCGGCGGTGAAGTAGTTCTGGAAGTTCTCTTCGCCCGACAGGTAGGTGCCCCAGGGCGTCATGCCGCTGGCGCAGTTGCCGATGGTGCCCAGCACGGTGCGGCCGGCGGGGTCGTCGGCGGTCTTCATCAGCGTGTGGCCGGCGGCCGGGCCGCCCACGGCAAACGGCGTCGTGGCGGTGATGCGCCGGGCATAGCGCGAGGGGCGCACGACCTGCCAGGTGTTGCCCTTCAGCTCGACCTCGATCACGCTGATGCCGTGCGCGGCCTGCGACTTCTGCACCTTGTCGGCGCTCCAGGCCGTCTGCCCGCCCACGTGCAGCAGCGCGTCGTCGGTGTATTCGTGGTTCATGGCCAGCAGGCCGCGCCGCGAGCCGTCCAGCGGCACGAAATGGATGCCGTCGTGGTGCATGCCCATCTGCACCGCCTGCTCGGCCGCGGTGTTGCCGGCGTCGGGCCTGAAGGCCGGCATGTTGCCGGCAATGCCCACCGGTTCGCCCCAGGCGGCGATGACGCTGGCGATGTAGCCGTCGGGCACGATGACCCGGTCCGCGCCCGAGGCGGCCACGGACTTGAAGCCCAGCGCCGGGCCGCCCGCCGCACCGCCCGGCCGCTGCCCTGCGGCACAGCCGGCCAGCGGCGCCAGCAGGCCCGCCAGAGACAGGCCCAGGCTGCCGCGCAGCAGCACGCGCCGGGCGGGGTCGGACACCTCGTGGATGCTCGGGTTGGCGGACCGGTTGCTGTCCTCCATCTGCGAGAAGTCTTTGGGCATGGCGCGCTCGGCGTGGCAAGTGGGTGCGGGCGCCATTCTGCGGTACCCGTGCGCCAGGGGCATGGGGCCGCGGGGCGGGCCTAAAGGAGCTTGCGGTACTGCATGAACGGCGAGCGCTCGGCCAGCGTGTCGTACAGGCGCTGCGCCGCGGTGTTGTCGCGGTTGGTGAGCCAGTGCACGCGGCCCGAGCCCATCGCCCGGGCGTGCGCGTAGACGTGCTCCACCAGCGCCCGCCCCACGCCGCGGCCGCGGGCGGTTTCGGCGGTGAAGAGGTCCTGCAGGTAGATCACGTCGACGGGCGAGCCAGTGGTGCGGTGCTCGGTGAAGTGGGCCAGGCCGACGACAGTGCCGTCGATCTCGGCCAGTGCCGCGTGCATGCGCTCGGCCGGGTCCAGGAAACGCTGCCAGGTGACGGCGCTGGTGCCGTCGGGGATGTCCATCGCGTAGAAGGCCTGGTAGCCGCGCCACAGCGGCAGCCAGGCGGCGTGGTCGTCGGCGCGCACGCGGCGCACGGTGGGCTGGGTGCCGGCGGGGGTCTTCATGGCGCGGCCGCCGGCCGGCCGTTCAGGCCCGCCGCACGCGGCTGCGTCACGGCGCCCACGGCCCACAGCAGCGCCACGATGGCGGCCACGCCCAGCGCCTGCTGTTGCAGCGTCAGTGTGTGCGCGAACCACAGGAACACGCTGGTGGCGCCCAGCACGCCGAGGAACAGCGCCACCGCCAGCGCGGCCGCGCCGCGGCTCAGTGGCGGGTCGTAGACCTGCAGCGCGTGGATGTCGAAGGCCGGCTTCGGCCAGCGCGCCGCCACGTCGGCGGGCCGCCAGCCCGGCGGCTTCAGCCACACGCGCAGCTTGTCAGCCCAGGACCTGGCGCGCCAGCTGTCCAGCGCCAGGTCGCGGTAGACCTGCAGGTTGGCCCACAGCGGGTTCCAGCTGCGCAGCGGCGAACGTGTGCCGTAGACGCAGGGCTCACGATCGTCTTCTTCGTGGAAGGTGCCGAAGAGCCGGTCCCAGAGGACCAGGATGCCGCCGTAGTTCTTGTCCAGGTAGGCATCGTTCACGGCGTGATGCACGCGGTGGTTGCTGGGGCTGCAGAACCAGCGGTCGAACCAGCCCAGGCGGCCGATCTGCTGCGTGTGCACCCAGTACTGGTAGAGCAGGTCGATCAGCGCCACCACGGCGAACACCAGCGGCGGCACGCCGGCCACCGCCATCGGCAGGTAGAAGACCCAGCCGAACAGGAAGCCGCTGCTCGTCTGGCGCAGCGCGGTGCCGAGGTTGTAGTCCTCGCTCTGGTGGTGCACCGCGTGCGCGGCCCACAGCACCGCCACGCGGTGGCCGGCGCGGTGCAGCCAGTAGTAGCAGAAGTCGTAGAACAGCAGCGCGAAGACCCAGACCCACAGCGCGTCGGCCGGCAGCCGCGTGAGGGCCACGTGCTCGAAGACCAGCGTGTACAGCCCGATGCGCAGCAGCTGGCCGAAGACGCCGGTGACCTGGCTCATCAGGCCCAGCCCGACGCTGTTCAGCGTGTCGTTCAGGCGGTAGGTGTTGCGGCCGCGTGCGCGGCCCACGGCAAACTCCACCGCGATGAGCAGCAGAAACACCGGTGATGCGAGCACGATGATCTGGGCGCCGGTCATGCGGGCACTCTAGACCAGGCCGCGGCGCCCTACCATCCGGGCATGAACCCAACCCTGCTCGTCACCGGCGGCAGCCGGGGCATCGGCGCGGCCACCGCGCTCCTGGCCGCCGCGCGCGGCTGGGACGTGGCCGTCAACTACACCCGCGACGCCGCCGCCGCCGAAGCCGTGGCCGACGGCGTGCGTGCCGCCGGCCGACGCGCGCTGGTGCTGCAGGCCGACGTGGCCGTGGACACCGAGGTGGTGGCGATGTTCGCCACGCTCGACCGCGAATGGGGCCCGCTCGGCGGCCTCGTCAACAACGCCGGCGTGGTGGACGTGGCCGCGCGCGTGGACGCGATGGACGCGGCGCGGCTGCAGCGCATGTTTGCCGTCAACGTGCTGGGCACCATGGCCTGCGCTCGCGAGGCGGTGCGCCGCATGAGCACCGTGCACGGCGGCGCCGGCGGCGTCATCGTCAACCTGTCGTCGGCCGCGGCGCGGCTGGGCTCGCCCGGGCAGTACGTGGACTACGCGGCGGCCAAAGGGGCGGTGGACGTGTTCACGCTCGGCCTGGCGCGCGAGGTGGCCGCCGAAGGCATCCGCGTCAACGCCGTGCGCCCCGGCATCATCGACACCGAGATCCATGCCAGCGGCGGCCAGCCCGGCCGCGTGGCGCAGCTGGCGCCGCAGGTGCCGATGCGCCGCGCCGGCAGCGCCGACGAGGTGGCGCAGGCCATCGTCTGGCTGCTGTCGGCCGACAGCAGCTACACCACCGGCAGCGTGCTCGACGTCACCGGCGGGCGCTGAAGGCCGGCCAGCTTCTTCCGGTCAGCCCTTGCCGGACCCCGACGCCGCATAGCCGCGCAGCTGCTGCGCCAGCGTGTCGGCGGCGCGCTGCTCCGCCGCGGCGGCGTGGCGCCGGTAGGTGCCCAGCACCATCTCGGCCTGGTCGGCCACCGAGTCCCAGGCCCACGGCGCCGAGACGCGGCCGTGCAGGTCGGCAAACCGGGTCTGCAGGTGCTCGTGCTGCTCGCTCAGGCGCCGGCCGGCCACGGCCTGCAGCAGCTCCAGCTCGGTGAGGCCGGCGACGCTCCAGAAATCGGGCTCGGTGCGGGTCTTGTGCAGCAGCGCGGCCTGCGCGGCCTGCAGGTCGGCCGCGGCCCACCCGGGCCAGGCGGGGTCCTGGCCGTGCACCATCCACGCCAGCGTGAGGCGGTTGATGCGCGGGTAGAACACATCGGCCTCGGCGCCGCCCCGCGCCAGCTGCTCGCCCAGGCCGTAGGCCGCCAGCGCCATCTGCCAAGCCGCCGCTTCCTCGTCGGCATGGCCTTGCTGGCGCTGCAGCAGCGCCAGCCGCTTCCAGGCCGAGCCGCACAGGCTGTGGCGCTCCAGCGTGGGCTGCAGCCCGGCCAGCGCCTGCAGCGAGCGCACGCCGCGGGTGACTTCGTCGATCGCCGCGGCCAGCGCGCCGGAGCCGGGCCGGGCCACGCGGCCGGCCTGGTAGCCGCGCCGCACGCGCAGGTTGCCCAGCTGCTCGTGGGCCTTCATCGACGCGCTGGCGTCGTTGGCCGCCATCGCGCGTTCGTACCAGCCGATGGCGGCGTCGGTGTCGCCGGCTTCGGCAAAGGCCACGGCGTAGGCCTCGGCCACCGCGCCCATGCCGCCCCACAGGCTGCCGAAGCGCGCCTCCAGGTGGCGCACCCGTTCCAGCTGCGCCACGCGGTCGGCGTGCATCCAGCGCACGCCCACGGCTTCTTCTTCCAGCGCCAGCGCCAGGCCCAGCGGCGACGCGATGCCCTCGAACTCGTCCACGGGGCGGCGTGTCACGTGCACCGGGTCGCCGGGGCCGCGGCGGTAGACCCAGTCGGGGTCGCCGTAGGCCTGGTAGGCGGCCCAGGTGTTGCTGTCCGGAGCGGCCAGCCAGGCGGCTTCGCGCGCCTGCGCCACGGCGTCGATGAAGGGCTGGCGTGCGAGGATGGCGCGGTAGAAGGTGTCGGCGAAGATCTTCGCCGGTTCGTCGTCCACCGCCCAGCCGGCGGCGATGACGCAGCGCACGCCGATGGCGATCAGCGAATCGGCCACGCCCATCGCGAACTCGGCGCGGTTGAAGTTGTCCGCGTTCAGGCTGCCGCCGCGCAGCGTCTGGTCGGCGTCGCGCGCGGCCAGGTGGCAGCAGTTGACGAACACCAGCTCGGGCACCGTGCGCATGGCGTGGATCTCGTGCGGACCCAGGAAGATGCCTTCCGACAGCACCACGCCACCCAGGTTGACGATCTCGTCCTTGTCGTTGCGCGTGATCGGCTCGCCGTGGCCGGCCACGTGCACGATGCGGTAGCGGCGCTCGAAGAGCGCGTTGATGACGGTCTGCGCGTCGTGGCCGTCGTTCAGCGCCTTCACGCGTTCGGGTTGCAGCCCGCCGCTGCCGGTCAGCGCCGCGTGCACCGCCTGCGCCTCGGCGCGCGCGCCGGGCAGCGGCACGTAGCGGGTGGCGTCGACCTGCGGCTCGCCGATCACCAGCACGGCGTCGTCCACGCGTGCGTCCTGCACGTGCTGGCGGTAGTTCTTCATCTGCAGCTTGCGCAGCAGCCGGGTGCGGATCGCCCACGGCTGCTCGTGCTGCTGCGTCTCGTCGCTGCGCGTGTCCAGCAGCTCCCAGGGGATGGTGGCGGTGTGTTCGTCCAGCTCCAGCAGCATGCGGCTGGTGCCGGCCAGGAAGGGCTCCACCTCCAGCGGCACCAGCAGCTGGAACAGCGTGCGGCCGAGCTGCGCGTCGTGGTTGGCTTCGGTGCTGGCGCGGCGCACCAGCTCGCGCAGCAGCCGGCCCTGCGTGCTTTGTGCGTTGATCTCGGTGCGGGCGCGCTTGGTGTCGAGCCGGAACGAGATGGTGCCGGCGCCCGCCGTGGTGGCGGCGATGAAGTCGTAGTCGGTGCCGCGGTAGCCGCTGTCCATCTGGCGCCGCAGCGGGCCCACGCCGCTGGCAATGGTGGGTGCGATGTCGAAGTCCTCGGGCGCCGAGTGGCTGAGCACCCGCAGGCCCTGCCAGGCGTCGCTGGCGCGTTCGAGGTACAGCTCCACCAGCGTCAGCCGCCCCACGCGCGGCCAGGCGCCGTGCTTGAAGCTGGCCACCGCGGCCAGCCGCTGGTTGGCGTCGCACACGCCCTTGGCGATGGCGCGTGCGGCGTTGCCGGGCTGCATGCCGGCGCCGCCGCTGCCCATCAGCGTGGCCGTCAGCTCCAGCGGCAGCATCGGCTCGGGCGCGTCCAGCAGCGGGTGCACGCTGAGCGAGCCTTCGGCCATGCGTTGCACCCAGGCCAGCACGCCCTGGCGCACGGTGCGTGCGAGCTCGCGCTCGGTGAGCTTGCCTTCTTCGCCCAGGCCGACCACCACCACGCTGGCCGGCTGCGGCGCCTGCCAGGGGTTGTCGGGGTTGGCGCCGGCGTTGACGAAGATCTGGTGCGAGCCGGTGCCGTCGGGGTACAGGCCGGCATCCAGCGAGTTCTGCATCGCGCCGCCCACGAGCCGGTCGATGGCGGCCTCGGTGCCGGTGAGGTGCAGCGATCGCGAGTGCCCCACCATCAGCGTGCCGCGCACGAAGCTCAGGTTGCCGTTGAGCACCTGCACCTGCAGCCGCGGCCGGGTGGCGGTGTCGGCCGGCCCGGCGGGCACGCCCGCGGCGGCGCCGAGCACACCGCGCTCGTCGCCAGCGGGCAGCGCGCTGGGGCGCTGCCGCGAAGGCCTGCTGCGCACGTGCACCGGGGCCGCCGCCGAACCGGCCGTGGCGGCCGCGGCGGCGCCGCGCGCGGCTGCAGCCGGGATCTCGACCCGCGGCAGCTGCCGGGTGTCGCCCTGCACGAGCAGCTCGACGTAGGCGTCGAAGGCCTTGCGCACGTCGGGCAGGCTGCCGTGTTCGCTGTCGAGCGACCAGGTGCGCACGCCGGGCAGCACGGCGCTCTTCAGCGGCACGCGGCCGTCGCCGCCGTCGACGGCGTTGAGGTACACGAAGCCCTGCTCGCCCCACTCGTAGCCGTCGGGCGTGTAGCGGGCCTGGCCCACCACGAGCAGCAGGCGATCTGCATGCGCGCGCAGCGCGCCGCCCGGCGCGGGGTCGAGCTGCGCGTCGAGCTTCACCCGCAGCGCACGCGCCTGGTCCAGCACGGCCTGCGTCGGCACGCCCCACTCGTAGGCGGCGTCGGGCGCCTCGCCGGCGCTGTGGTGCCACCAGTTGGCGGCCTGCACGGCCTGCAGGTCGCGCCGGGCCAGCTCGGCCCAGGTCTCGTGGCGGTCCAGCGGCGGCGAGCTGCCCAGCAGGCCGGCCTGCAGCTGCAGGAAACCGGGCATCTCGGCCATCAGCTGGCGCGCGCGGCGGTTGCGCAGCGGGCTGCCGAAGCTGGCCAGCGCGTTGCCCACGGTGTCGTCGCCCGACAGCACCTGCATCGGCGCCCAGGAGCCGCCGTTGGGCGTGCCCAGCATCAGCAGGCGCGCACCGTCGCGCTGCATCAGGCGCTCCCAGGTCCGGGGCCGCTCCAGCTGCATCGTGCGCGCCACCACGCCGCCCATGCTGTGCGCGAGCAGGCGCACCGGCTGGCCGCTGCCGCTGCGCAGGTCGAGTTCGCGCTCCACCGCGTCGGCCAGGCGCCGGGCTTCTTCTTCGATGGGGCGGCGCCAGTCGAAGGCAAACGGGATCACCGCGTGCGTGGCCGCGAGGTGGTCCATCAGGTCGTCGTAGACGAGGCCGATGGGGCCGTCTGGCGTCACGCCGTCGGCGTCGCCGGGCTTGTATTCGAGCTTCGGCAGCCCGCCGATCAGCCGCAGGCTGAGCCAGATGCGCTGGTCGCCGGCCTTCAGGTGGCTGCCCAGGATGCCCGGCAGCACGAAGACCGCAGGCATCTCGGCCGCCGGGCGGGCGGCCGCGGCGCTGCGCCGCGCCGCGCGCAGGCCGCTCGAGTCCTCGCCCGCCCACGACAGCGGCCCGATCGGGCGAAAGCCCGCCGGCGCAGCCTGCATGAGCCCGGCCACCACGGCGGCCGCCGTGCGCTCGTTGGCGAAGTAGCCGAAGTGCGTGCTGTTGCCGCCCTGGTCGAGCAGGAAGGTGGCGCCGCCGGCGCGCGCTGCGCCGCCGTACATGCTGCTGGTGTGCACGACGATGTCGTTGTCGGTCCAGTAGTAGGCGTCGGCCAGCAGCGTCTTGAGCCAGCTGCCGAGGCTGTCGCCCTGCAGGTCTCCGGCGATCACGCGCAGCTCGCCGGGGATCGCTTCGTCCACGGTGTTGAGCCAGTCCACCAGCGGCGTGTCGGGGATCATGCTGGCCAGTCCGGGCAGCTGCGCGGGGTCGGCGCGGCGGCGCGCCACCTCGGCCAGAAAGTCCACCATCGCCGGCACCACCGGCACGCCGGTGAGCTCGATCGTCCACTTCAGCACCGACAGGTAGGCGTCCAGCCGCCGGCTGGCCAGCAGCGTGCCGCGTGCCGGGCAGGCCACGCGCACGACACGGTCCACCGCGATGCGCTTGGCGCTGACGGCGGCGGCCAGCGCCTGCAGGTCCTGGCGCTGCTGCGCGTGTTCGGGGCCGGGAAAGAAGGCCAGGTCGGCGGCGCCGATGGGCTGCCGCTGCGCCACGCGCCCGCACACCAGCGCCAGCACCTCGGCCACGAGGCCGCCGCGCGAGTGCGTGGCCAGGTGCAGCCGCGCGCCGGCCGGCAGTGCCTTCACGAGGGTCAGCGCGTTGGCGATCGGGCTCACGCCCACGGTGGGGTGGTCGAGTGCGTAGACGCGGTCGCCGTAGTGGTCGAACAGCGCGTTGACGCGCTGCGGGTGCACCGTCCACAGCTTGCCGAAGGTGCTGACGGTGTCGACGAAGGTGCCGTGGATCAGCACCAGCAGCGGCTGCTGCTCCGGCTGGGCCGGCGCGGGCACGGCCGCGAGCTTGTGGCCGCTGCCCTTGAGCGGCGCGAGCGCGCCGCGCTGCAGCGCGTACACGCCGGCGTCCACCTGCCCGTCGACCTTGGCGACCACGGCGCTGGCGACGAAGTCGACCGCCTTGTCCTTGGCCAGACCGGTGATGACCTCGAAGGCCTGCAGCACCACGTCGCCCAGGAAACCGCGGCTGCGGGTGGGCGCGGCGGCTTCCAGACCCGGCCAGCGCAGCTGCGCCGGCACGGCCACTTCGTCGGGCAGGGTCTGGCCGGGGCTGCGCTGGGCACTGCCCTGGCCGAGCATCAGGTCGCGCGCGGTCTCGGGGTGCAGCAGCAGCGCCGGGCCGCCGGCGATGCGCAGCACCACCACGTCGACGCCGGGCACCGCGCTCACGCGCACGCTGTCGCCGCCGGCACGGCGCGACGACACCTGCACCGAGGCCTTCAGCGTGCCGGGCAGGCCGGTGGGCGTTGCCGTGTGGGCGTCGGTGCCATCCCGGCTGCCGCGGCTGGCCTGCTGCCGGCCGGGGACGACGAAGGTGATCGGTGCGTTGTTGTTCGTGGCCATGCGGGCGTCTCCTCCAGAGAGTGCGGAGCATCACCGCAAAGCACGGGCCGATCAAGCCGGCGCATGCCCTGGCCTGGGGAGGCCGCCGCGCAGCGTGGCGGGCACGCCGCACCGCGGCTCCGGATCAGGGCTCGGGCGCGCCTTCCAGCCACTGCGCGGCCCGGCGGGTGTCACGGATCTCGGCGTGCGTGAGGCGTTGCACCTCCACCGGCGCCACGCCGTTCAGCAGGCCGAGCCGCAGCGCGGCGGCGTAGCTCAGGTCGATGATGCGGCCGTCGGCAAACGGCCCGCGGTCGTTGATGCGCACGACGATCTCGCGCCCGTTGGCCGGGTTGCGCACGCGCGCATAACTGGGCAGCGGCATGGTCTTGTGCGCGGCCGTCATCGCGAACATGTCGTAGATCTCGCCACTGGCGGTGGCGCGGCCGTGGAACTTGCGGCCGTACCAGCTGGCCAGGCCCGTCTCGCGCAGCGGCTCGTCGCGTGTCATCGGCTCGTAGCGACGGCCCAGCACCGCGTAGGGCTTGTTGGGCCCGCCCACGCGCAGCGGCTCCACGCGCGGCTGTGCGTCGGGCAGCTGCGCCAGGTTCGGCGGCACCACGGCGGGCGGGCCGTCGCGGTCGGGTGAAGGCGCCGGTGCCTGCGACGGCGCAGGCCCCGGTGGCGTGGCACAGCCGGCCAGTGCCAGCGCCGCGGCCAGCATCAGGGATTGCAGCGCACGGCGGCTCATGGTCAGGGTGTGTGGCGCGAGGTCTGCACGTGCACCAGGTCCACGCGCTCGCGCTTCAGCGGCTGGCCGTCGCTGCCGTCGTGCTCGATCTCGATGGCCGCCGGCATGCCCAGCCTGGTGGCATACCAGACGGTGTGCGTGAAGCGCAGCGTCACCGGCGCGCCGCCGGTCGGCGTGTCGACGGCGGTGCCGGTGGTCTTGATCGGCAGCACCTCGAAGTCGCCGGTCTCGGTCTCCAGCAGCTGCGCCTCGCCCACCTGGCTGGTGCCGCGCCACTCGATGCGGCCACTGGTCTTGTCGGCCCGGGTGTAGCTTTCGGCGAAGGCCGTGCTGCGGCTCTCGCCGGCCTTGGGGCGGGCCCACCACCAGGCCTGCGCGGGCTCGTAGCGGCGCTGCTGGCCTTCGGCGTCGCGCTCGCTGACGATGCGGCCCTGCGCGTCGAGCTGCATCTGCCCGCGGTTGGCCACCAGCTGGCCGTCGGCGCGCACGGTGTCGATGGCGATGGTCTGGGTCAGCAGCAGCTCGTCCTGGCGGAGGTCGATCACCTCGTAGGTGAAGACGTCGCCCTCGGCGTGGCCGAAGTCGTTGCTGCGCGATTGGCTCGTCGGGCCTGCCGCGGGCTGCGGCATCAGCGGCACCGCTGCCGGCACCAGCAGCGGCAGTGCGGCGGCCACGCTGCCGACCGGTGAAGCGGCTGCAGTGCCCGTGGCGGTGGCGGCTTCCAGCAGCGCCGCATCGGCCAGGTGCTGGCTGCCGTCGGTGTCGCCGGCCACCCAGGGCAGCGTGAGGCCGTGGCTGCTGTCGACCACGGCACGGCGGATCGCCCGCAGCGCCTCGGGCGCGGTGATGCCCGGCGCACCCAGCGCGTCCACCACCACGCGTGCAAAGCGTGTGGCGGCGCCGTCGCGCGGGTCCCGGGGCGGCGCGGCCAGCAGCGGCACGCTGGGCAGCTCCTGCAGCGCCGCCGGCGCGTGGCCCAGCAGCGCCATCGTGTGCGGCGGCAACCGCAGGCGCGCCAGGCCCGGGGGGCTCAGCCGCGCCAGCGCGGGCTGGCGGTAGGCGGCGTCCACCAGCAGCAGGCGCGTGCTCTGCGGGCCGCCGGCCAGTGCGTCCACCGCCTCCTGCAGCGGCACGCCGGTGGCGCGCAGCACGGCGGCCAGCGCCGGGGTGGGCAGGGTGTCGTTCAGCGCCATGTCGGCCGGCAGCAGCAGGTTGCGGCCGTCCACCTGCGCGGCCAGGCCGGTGAGGTAGATCAGGCCCACGCCGCCGTCCTGCAGCCGGGCGCGGAAGTCCTTGAAGGCGGCACGCAGCTCGGCGGCAGCAACGTCCTCGCGCAGCAGCACCTCGAAGCCGCCCGCCCGCAGCGCGGCGGCCACGGCCTGGCTGTCGCGCCGGGCCGACTCGAGCACCACGCGCGGCCCCAGCGTGCCGATGCCCACCACCAGCGCCAGCCGCTGGCGCGGCGCCGTGGCGGGCGCCTTGGGCAGCACCGCCGTCGCAGCGACCGGGGGCGCACCGCCCGCCGCGGCCTGCGCGTGCAGCGGCGACGGCAGCGCCGCCTGCAGCAGGCCCAGTCCAGCCAGCAACCACACCGCGCGCATCGACACCCGTTTGACTCCTTGCAAGCCGGCGGAGTGTAGCCAGCCGCTGCAGCCCGGCGGCGGCGGGTTGGACGCGTGTTCGCCGCCTGCTTGTTGCCTCCTTGCCGCAGCATGGCCGCCTGCCGGACCGCCCGCCCCGGTGGCCGCGCCGGCAGGCCACGCCCGGCCCTGCGCCAGAATCGACCATGGCCCTGCGCACCCCGCCCCGTTGGGCGCCGCCCCTCGCTGCCGCGCTGCTGGCCGTGGCCGGTTGCGCCTGGATCGTGCAGGCCGCGCTGGCCGAGCGCCGCGCCGCCTTCGACACCGACGCGCGCATCGCGCACCGCCTGCTCAGCACGCAAGCCGCGCAGCACGACGCGATGCTGGCCACGCTGACGCTGCTGCAGCCGGCCGACCCGGCGCCGCCCGGCGCCGCGGCCGCGGAACAGCGCCTGCCGGCGTGGTTTCCACAGGTGCTGGCGGTGGCGCGCCGCGCCCGCGGGCAGGACTGGCCGGCCGCCGCGGGCGACGCCACGCGGCTGGCCGCAGCGCAGGCCGAGTCGGCCCGTCTGCAGCGCGCGGTGCTGGCCGAGCTGGACCTGGCGCGCGGCCAGTACACGCTGGTGCGCGCCGGCGAGCCCGCCAGCTTTGCGCTGCGCATCGACGCCAGCCGCGCGCTGGCCGGCGCCGAATGGCCGTTGCCAGCGGGCGGTCCGGTGCGCGCCGCGCTGCAGCTGGACGGCCAGCGCTGGACCATCCAGCCCGGCGACGCCGGGCGTGGCGTCACCCAGCTGCAGGCCGACAAGGTGCTGGCCTCCGACAGCCAGCCCTTCCTGCTGCACATCGCGCGGCCCGTGGCCTGGACCGAGCTGCCCTGGCTGCGCCTGCTGCTGTGGTGCGCCGCGGTGGCCGCCGGCACGCTGGCGCTGGCCGCCTGGCAGCGCCAGCGCCAGGCCACGCGGCGCGCCCAGGAGCTGCTGCGCCTGGGCCAGGTGGGGCGGCTCAACGCGCTGGGCGAGCTGGCCGCCGGCATGGCGCACGAGCTGAACCAGCCGCTGACCGCGGTGCTGGCCGGCACGCAGGCCGCGCAGCGCCTGCTGGACGACGTGATCGCCGCGCGCCGGCAGCCCGCCGGCACCACGACCGAGATGAGCGCCGAAAAAAGCGCCGAGAGAAGCGCCGACGCCGACGCCGACCTGGCCGTGGCCCGCCAGGCGCTGCAGACCAGCGCGCAGCAGGCGCGCCGCGCCGGCGAGGTGGTGGCACGCCTGCGCCGCCTGGTGCAGACGCCCGATGCCGACGCCGCGCCGCAGGACCTGCCGCTGGCCGAGCTGCTGCACCACGTGCTGGACCTGCTGCAGCCGCAGGCGCAGGGCGTGCAGGTCGACCTGCAGGGCGTGCCCGCGGCCTTGCGCGTGCGCGCCGACCCGGTGGCGCTGGAGCAGGTGCTGCACAACCTGGTGCTGAACGCGCTGCAGGCGCTGCAGCGCGTGCCGGCGGGCGCGCGCCGGCTGGCCTTCGTCGCCGGGCTGGACGCCGGCCGTGTGCAGCTGCGGGTGCAGGACAGCGGCCCCGGCTTTGCGCCCGACGCACTGACCCGCGCCTTCGAACCCTTCTACACCACGCGCGACGGCGGTCTGGGCCTGGGTCTGAGCTTGTGCGAGACGCTGGCCGCCGGCATGGGCGGCGCGCTCGGCGCACGCAACCGCCCGGGCGGCGGCGCCGAGCTCGTGCTGACGCTGCTGCCGGCCGCAGCCTGAAGCGCCGCCTTCGCACGAGCATGAACCAGACCCCGCTGATCCACCTCGTCGACGACGAAGACGCCGTGCGCGAGAGCCTGGCGCTGCTGATCGGCACCGTGGGCCTGCGTGTGCAGGGCTGGGCGCACCCGCAGGCCTTCCTGGACGGCTTCGACCGCGAGGCCATCGGCGCCATCGTGCTGGACGTTCGGCTGCCCGGCGTCAGCGGCCTGCAGGTGCTGGACGCGCTGCAGGCGCAGGGCGCCGACCAGCCGGTGATCCTGCTCACCGGCCACGGCACGGTGGCGATGTGCCGGCGCGCCTTCAAGGCCGGCGCAGTGGAGTTCCTGGAGAAGCCGGTCGACGACCAGGCGCTGCTGGACGCGCTGCAGGCCGCCGTGCGCCAGCACGTGAAGCGCCGCCAGCGCCACCAGGCCGACCGCGAGGCGCGCGAGCGCCACGCGCAGTTGAGCCCGCGTGAGCGCGAGGTGCTGGGTCTCATCGTGGCCGGCCTCACCAACAAGGAGATCGGCCGCGCGCTGGCGCTCAGCCCGCGCACGGTCGAGACGCACCGCGCCCACCTCTTCGGCAAGCTCGGCGCGCCATCGCTGGCGCAGCTGATCCTGCGGTACGCGCAGCTGGTGGAGGAGGATGCGGCCGGGGGTGCTGCGGCTGCGCCGGCCTAGGGTGCCGGGCCCACCCATGGTAAGGCGACCCGCAGGTCGCCTGGCTGTGCAGCTGTCGATGGATCAGGCGTGCCGTGCCGAGCGCCTGCACACACCCAGGCCCAGCAGCCCCAGACCGGCGAGCAGCAAGGACGCCGGCTCGGGCACCTCGTTGCCCGGCACCGGATCGGCCACGTAGGCCACCACCGCGCCGTTGCGCACCTGGAAGTTGTAGCGGCCCAGGACGTCGCTGTTCAGCGAGTGGAGGACGGCCGAATACGGATGCATTTGTGGGTAGTTCGCAGGATCTGTTGCACCGTTGTGCGGCAGCTCGAATGCGCTGGCACTGCTGCCCCCGGTGTAGCCCAACCGTGCTTTGTCGGTCGGGTTGGTGGCAGAGCCGACGTTCCATTCGATACGGTCATAGTTGAACGTGAAGTCGAAGTCACCATCGCGGATGTCCGAGCGATCGGTCATCACCAGCTGGAAGCTGTTCAACTTGTCGGTTCCGTAGTGGTAGTAACCCACGTTGATCCAGTTCACGCCGAACACCTTGCGGCCATTGAGCGTGTCGGTCCCGAAACGGACGACGTCGCTCCCAGGTGCGCGCGTGTCCACGTCGGCAAAGAACGGCGCGATGAGGCGACTGGTGAGGCTGGCCAGCGGTGAAGGCGAGTACGCGGCGAGCGCGCCGTCCAACGACACGTTGCCGTTGTTGTTGACGTACAGACTCGACTGCGTGGCGCCGTAGAAATCGATGTTGAACCCGATGGATGCGAGCGCGGACGCACCGTCGTCGTGGCGCACCAGGCTCTGAGACGTGAAACCCGCCACGTCGATGATGGCCCCGGCGTGGGCCGGCATGAACAGGCTGGCCGAAACGGCAGCAGCGGCGAACAGGTGGGTGAGGGTCTTCATGGGTCTCCAGTCGGGCAGGGGTGGACAAAAGGGGGGATCGATCGGGTGCAGAACCAGTCACCGGTGCGGCTCGTCGGCGCGCCGCGTGGGCACCCACCGCCGACGCAGCCGATACGGTCCGGCGTGATCTCCGTCGGCCAGACTGTGACGCCCAGGCGCCGGCCGGACCCTGCCGCGTTCAATAGTGAACCGCTTGCTGGCGCCTGCCGGCGCTTGCTGGCCCCTCCGTAGTTCTACGCAGCCCGCCGCGTCACCGTACGCATGGCGCCGCGGGGCCTCGGTTCCTAGAGTTCAGGTCATCGCAACCCGACCCCCTGGAGACACCGCATGAAGACCTCGTCCACGCTGGCCCTGATCGCCGCCGCCACCCTCACGCTGGCCGGCGCCGCGCAGGCCCAGGCCATCCGCACCGAACGCACGATGTCGCTGGAACTCGCCAACCAGATCGCCACCGCCACCGTGGCCGCCTGCACCACCGCCGGCTACAACGTCACCGCCGCGGTGGTCGACCGTGCCGGCCAGCTGCGCGCGTTGCAGCGCGCCGACAACGCCGGCCCGCACACCGTGGAAGCCGCGCAGGCCAAGGCCTTCACCTCGGCCTCGGCGCGCAACGCCACGCTGGCCATGATGGAAGGCGCGCAGAAGAACCCGGGTGCCGCGAACCTGGTGCACATCCCCGGCTTCCTGCTGCTGGGCGGCGGCGTGCCGGTGCGCGTGGGCAACGACGTGGTCGGCGCCGTGGGCGTGGGCGGTGCGCCCGGCGGTCACCTCGACGAGCAGTGCGCCGTGACGGCGCTGGCCGGCTTCAAGGACGCGCTGAAGTGAAGCGCCGCGCGCTGCTGCTGACGGGCGCGGCGTGGCTGGCCGCCGGTGTGGCGCAGGCCCAGGTGGCGCCCAGCGCCGACGAGGCCGCGCGCTACACCGGCCTGCACGCCGCAGCGCACCGGGGCGACCTGGCCGCGCTGGACCGGCTGCTGGCCGCCCGCCCCGACGCCGCCGCGCTGAGCGCGCGCGACGCCAACGGCCGCACCCCCGTGCACGTGGCCGCCTTCGCGCGCCAGCGCGAGGCGCTGCGCCGCTTGGCCCGCGCCGGCGCGCCGCTGGAACTGCTGGACAAGGACCGCTACGACGCCGTGACCATCGCCGCCGTGGCCGACGACGAAGAGACGCTGCGAACGCTGCTGTCGCTGGGCGCCAGCGCCAGGCTCGTCACCAGCCGCTACGACGGCACCGCGCTGATCGCCGCCGCGCACCTGGGGCACGACGGCGTGGTGCGGCAGCTGATCCAGGCCGGCGCGCCGCTGGACCATGTCAACAACCTGCACTGGACCGCGGTCATCGAGGCCATCGTGCTGGGCGATGGCGGCCCGCGCCATCAGGCCACGCTGAGGGCGCTGCTGGACGCCGGCGCCAGCACCGCGCTGGCCGACCGCAGCGGCCGCACGCCGCTGGAACTGGCGCGCGGGCGGGGCTACACGGCGATGGTGGCGATGCTGGAGAAGGCGTCGCGCGGGCCGGCCCGCTGAACCCGCGACCTGGGTGCCGGCGCCGCTGTGTGCGCCAGGAGACGGTCGCCGGGCGCCGCGGTGCCCACAATGGCCAGCACACGATGACGCTGCTCAACCCGCGCCGTGGCGCTGCAGCTCAAGGTCGGTCTGCCCTGCGTTCACGACGCGGTGCCGCTGCCGGCACCGCGTGCCCGCCACCCCTGGAAGGATCTGCACCATGAACCTGAATCTGAGCCTGACGCCCCTGATCTCGCTGCTGGCCGGCATCCTGATCCTGGTCATGCCCCGGCTGCTGAACTACATCGTCGCGATCTACCTGATCGTGATCGGGCTCATCGGCCTGTTCGGCGGCGGGTTCCGCCTGCGCTAGGCGGGGTGGCCACGACGAGCTGACTTTTCAGGCGGTGCGCGAGTCCGGCACGCTGGCGCTGCTCGGGCTGGCCTGGCGCGGCTCGCGGCGGTGCGTCGCGGCCCGCCCCGGCGCTTCAGCGCACCACGTCCACCTTGATCAGCGCCGCGCCGTAGGCGGTGTCGCAGGCCCCGGACGACGGGCAGATCGCGCGGCCCGCCAGCAGCGGCTGCGGGCCGGCATGGCGGGCCAGCACCGACGCGCCGGCCGGGCCGGTGGGAAACACCCGCATCGCGCCCAGGCTCTGCGGCTCCAGCGCGCTGTGGTCGCGCTGGCGGTCGGTGACCATGGCCAGCAGGTGCACCGGGCCCGCGGGGTCGGCGGCGTCGAGCGCGACGCCGTCCACCGTGGGGAAGCGCCAGGTCTGACCCTTCTTCAGGCGCACCGTGCCCGACACGCTGTTGGGCACCACCTGCGCCAGCGTGCCGTCGCTGGCGTGCGCAAAGACGTAGAGAAAACCGTCGCGTTCGCTCTGCACCGACAGGCCGATGTCGTCCTTGCCGATGCGGTAGGCGAGCTTGGTCGCCTGGGCCTGCACCACGAAGGACGGCGACTGGGCGGCGATCACACGTTCCAGTTCCTGCACGCCGTCCAGCCCGGCCGGTGAGGCTGCGACCGCCGGGGCCGTGGGGGCTGCAGGCGCCGGCACGGCAGCGGTCGTGGCCTGGGGCGAAGGCGCCGCCGGCGCGTCGGCCCCGGTGGTGGCCACGGCCGGGGCCTGGGGCTTGCCGTGGTCGAGCCAGCGGTCCAGCCCCAGCGCGCCGGCCACCACCACGGCCAGGCCCGCACCGCCGACGATCAGCGCCTTGCGCCCGCCGCGTGCGGCCGGGGCTGCTGCGGCTGTGGACACCGGCTGCACGACTGAGGCTGCTGCCCGGGCCGTGCCGGCCGCAGCCGCTGGCGCCGCCACTGGCCGTGCCGCGGGGCTGCCGCCCTCCAGCCCGAGTTGCGCGCGCAGCGCCTCGACGCTCTGCGTGCGCTGCTCCGGCCGCACGGCCAGCGCGGCGTCGATGGCTTTCAGAAAGCCGGCGCTGTAGCGCCCCTGCGCCGCGGTGGCCAGCGGCACGTACGTGTCGTTGACCATGCGGCCCACGGCCTGCGGCGGCGTGCGGCCCATGATCGCGAAGTACAGCACCGCGGCCAGCGCGTAGACGTCGGTCCACGGGCCCTGCTTCATGCCCGGCACCTCGGCGTACTGCTCCAGCGGCGCGTAGCCGGGTTTCAGGATCACGGTCAGCGCCTGCGTCATGTCGCCGATGACACGGCGCGCGGCGCCGAAATCCAGCAGCAGCGGGCGGCCGGTCTCGGCCAGCAGGATCACGTTGTCGGGCGCGATGTCGCGGTGGTAACACTGCTGCGCGTGGATCACGGCCAGCGCCTCGGTCAGCGGCGCCAGCAGCTGCAGCAGCCAGGCCTCGTCGGGCGGGCGGCCCAGATCGCGCAGCGTGTCCTTCAGCGTGCGGCCGTCGTAGAAGGGCATCACCATGTAGGCGGTGCCGTGGTCTTCCCAGAAGCGGTGCACCTTGACCAGCGCCGGGTGGTCGAAGCTGGCCAGCAGCCGGGCCTCGTTGATGAAGCTGGCGAGGCCCGCTTCGAAGGTCTCGCGGTGGCGCTCGCTCTTCACCTGCACGCGGCTGCCGCCGGCGCGGGCGGCCAGCGAACCGGGCATGTATTCCTTCAGCGCCACGCGGCGCTGCAGCGAATGGTCGGTGGCCAGGTAGACGATGCCGAAGCCGCCCTCGCCCAGCTGCTGCGTGATCTCGAACTCGCCGAGCCGCGTGCCCACGGGCAGGCCGTGGGCGCCGTCGTCGGCGGGCGGGCTCGGCGGCTTCGGGGCGGCGGGGCGGCCGGCCGGCCGGATCACGGTGCGGTCGTCGTCGTCGGGGGTGGTGCTCATGCGCGGTTCAGGTTGTGCTGGCCAGCAGGGCGGCCATGGCTTCGGGGCGCGGCAGGCCGTGCGACACCCACAGCTGCGGCGGGCCGGCCTGCGGGCTGGCCCACCACAGCGCGCGGCCGGCGCCGTGCTGCTGCCAGAGGCGGTGCGCCTGCGTGTCGATGAAGCCGGCCACGTCGGCGCCGGCGGGCAGGGGCTGGCGCACCAGCGCGCCGGCGGGCGGCGGTGCCGCGGCCTCGGGCGGCGGGGTGGCCGTGGCGGCCGCGAGGGCCGGGCCTCCCAGCTGCTGCAGCTCGGCCTCCAGGCGGTCGATCGGCCAGTCGTCCTGCAGCGCGTCGCCGGCCAGTTCGTCCAGCTGCGCCAGCCGGCGCCACAGCGCCTGCATGGCGGCAGCGCCGGCGGGCACCTGCTGCAGCGGCCACAGCGCGGTGAACGGGAAATAGCGGCCCACGCGGTCGACCGAGGGCATCAGCACGCCGGCCCAGGCCTGCTGGCCCGCGTCGCCGGCCTCGGCCGGCAGCGCACCGGGCAGCAGCAGGAAGCGCCAGCTCGGGCTGTCCAGGTAGGCCTGCAGCCAGCCCGCGGGATCGCGCTCGCGCAGCGCCAGCAGGCCCGCGGCCAGCCAGGCGTCCCACACCGCCACGAAGGCCGGCTGCAGGCGGCGCGAGGCGAAGTCGCCCAGCGTGGGCAGCTTGCCGTGCCAGCCGGCGGCCTGGGCCGCGGCGGGCGGGCCGGCGTCGCTGGCGGGTCGTGCGGCTGCGTTCACAGCGCGGCGGGGCAGCGGAACTGCTTGATCTCGCGCAGCTGGAACGGGTTGAAGACGCTGGCCGCGATGACGTCCACCCGCGCGCGGCGGCCGTCCAGGTTCATCACCACGCTGAACTTCTCGGGCACCGGGCCGGGCTGCACCTCGAAGCGGTCGAACAACCTGAACAGGGCCCACGGCCCCTCGAACATCACCAGCGGCCCGCGTTCGCCCAGCCCGGTGCTGAGCTTGACCTGCGAGCCCAGGCGCGTGCTCGGCCAGCCGATCGCGATCGACGGCCCGCCACTGGTGAGCTTCTGCACCTGGCCGTCGATGTCCAGCAGCAGCTCCTTCAGCGACGGATCGAGCTCGCTCAGGCGCAGCTCGAAGCGCATCGCCGGCATCTTGCCGCCGCTGCGGAAGAACACGTCGCGGATGCGCGCCGCGCGCTGGAACTCCGCCAGCGCGGCCACGCCCACCGGCCGGCCGCCTTCCACCGGGCGGTAGGCCCAGGGGTCCTTGCCGATGTCGACCAGCGGCGCCAGGCGGCGCTGGAAGAAGTCGTCCATCAGCCCGCCGCCGCCGAAGAGCTGGCCGAAGTCTTCCGGCAGCACGTCGGCCTTGGAGCCGCTGGCAAACGGGTAGCGGCCGGTGATCGCGCGCGAGCAGAAGTCGGTGATCGGCTTCAGGTCGGTGCTGAGCGCGGAGCGCTCGGCATCACGGCCCTGGTTGGCGGTGGCGTCGGCCAGCGCGCCGAGCATCGTGTTCATCGGCGCCGGCAGCGTGCCGGCCGCGGCCTTGATGCGCGCCGCGCCGCCACCGCCCGGGGGCGGTGCGCCGGTCTTCTGCGCGCTGTCCACCGCCGCGAGCTGGTTGTAGATCTCGCCGAAGAGCTTCAGCGTCTCGTCGATCGGCGCCGGCTGGCCCGTCACCTGGCGGTGGATGCTGGCGAAGTGGTCGTCGACCTGGCGCTCGACCGGGCCGCCCGCGGCCGAGGCGTCGGCTGCCGGGCCGCCAGCCAGCTTGGCGGCTTCGGCCTTGGCGCCGGCCGCCAGCTTGTCCAGCGCGCCGGGGGCCGCGGCGGGCGGCACCAGGCGCGTCTGCTCGGTGACGGCACGCAGCCACGCCGCCAGCGGCGAGTCGGGCGCGGCGAGCACGCGCGACACCGCCAGGCTGCGCTCCACGCCGCCGAGCTTGACCAGCCGCACATCGGCCAGCAGCGCGTCCCAGGTCTTGATGTAGGCCTCGAAGTACAGGCGCTTGACCTTGTTGGTGAGCGTGCTGCCGAGCGTCAGGTCCTTCAGGCGCGCCGGGTCTTCCTTCAGGCCCAGCACCCACGATTCTTCGCGCGCCAGCTGCAGCGCGGCCTTCTGCACCGCGGGCTTCACGAGGCGTTCGTAGCCGGCCTTGGTGTAGAGCCCGCTGAGGCCCTTCGTCATGGGCTCGCCGCTGACCCGCTCGAAGACCTGCTGGCCGTTCGGGCCGACGGCGCCGGCCACCGTGAAGTCGGGCACCTCGCCCGGCTTGTACTGGCGCTGGATGCGGCTCCACACGCGGTATTCCAGCGGAAAGGCGCTCAGCATCTCGCGCACGCTGGCCACCAGCGCGTCGTCGCGCGGCAGCGCCGCCTTGGGCGGGCCGAGTGCCAGCAGCGCGTCCAGGTGCGCGTCGAGCTGCGCGCGCTGCTCGGGCGCCATGCGCGGGTACTGCGCGTCCCAGTCGACGGCGATCCAGGCGCGCAGCGGCGTGGCGTCGAACTGCGCCGGGTCGTGCAGCATCACGTAGGCCTTGAGCGCCTCGTAGGCGTTCTCGAGGTTGTCGCGCCCGGCAGCGCGCAGCCGCTCTTCGAGCCGGCGCGCCACGCGCGGCATCAGCGACTTCTGCAGCAGCCGCGCGTAGGCCTGCTGCGCCGCGGCGTCGAGCTTGTCGCCCTGGTACAGGCCCAGGCCGTGCAGCAGCGGCGGCTCGTCGATGGCAAAGCCGTCCAGGTGCGCCGCATCGCGCACCTGCGACAGCACGCCAGGCAGCGGCTGCACGTCGGCCGTGGCCGGCGGCGGCAGCGCGCTCACGGCCTTCTGCAGCTCGGGCAGGCGCTGGCTCACCTGCGCGGCGTGCTCCAGGTTGTTGCCGCGGCTGAGCACCCAGCCCAGCACCACCGCCCCGCCCAGCACGCCGATGCCGGCGGCCACCGCGGCGCGCAGCACGCGGCGGCGTTTTTCGGCCGCGGGGTCGATGACGCCTAGGCCGCGCTCGGCAAAGACCACGTCCTTCAGCAGCCGGTGCAGGAAGAAGCTCTTGCCACGCCCGCCGGGCACCGCCGCGGCGCGCGGGTCGATGCCGAACGAGCGGCTCAGGGCGCCCATCACGCGGTCGATCGGGCTGCCCTCTTGCGTGCCGCTGGTGAAGTACACGCCGCGCACCTGCGGCGCGGCTTCCACGCGGCCGCCTTCCGAGAACACCTGGCCGAGAAAATCGCCCAGCACGCCCTGCAGTGCCGCGAATTCCTGCGGGAAGGCGAAGATCGCGCTGCGCCGCAGCACGTCGCGCTCGGCGTCCATGCGCACGGGCAGCTGCTCCACCAGGCGCTTCTGCAGCTGCTGGTAGAGCGTGGTGAAGTCGCGCAGCGGCTCCTGCGCGGGCGTGTCGGGCGCGAAGGTGAAGCCCCAGACCTGCTGGCGGTCGTCCTGGCCCAGCGCCTCGAAGCTCTCGTTGAAGCCGCCGATCAGGTCGGCCTTGGTCACGAGAACGTAGACCGGCGCGCGCACGCCCAGCTTCGTCTGCAGCTCCTGCAGCCGTGCGCGCAGCTGCGCTGCGTGTTCGGCGCGTTCGGTGCCGCCCTGCTGCAGCAGGTCCTGCACGTTGACGGTCAGCAGCACGCCGTTGATCGGCTGGCGCGGCCGTGTCTTCTTCAGCAGCGCGAGGAAGTGGTCCCAGGCGCTGGCGTCGACCTCGCGGTCGCTTTCCTGCGTGGCGTAGCGGCCGGCGGTGTCGATCAGCACCGCGTCCTGCGTGAACCACCACTCGCAGTTGCGCGTGCCGCCCACGCCCTGCACCGCGGCCTTGCCGGCGTCGCCCAGCAGGAACTGCAGGCCCGCGTTCATCAGCGCGGTGGTCTTGCCCGAGCCGGGCGCGCCGACGAACACGTACCAGGGCAGCTCGTACAGGTGCTGGCCGCCGCCGCTCAGCGTGGCCATCAGGCCCGTGCCGCGGCTGGTCTTCAGCCGCTGCACGGCCTGCTCGAAGCGCTGCGCCAGCACCTGCGCTTCCTTGTCGCTGGCCGAGGGGCCCGCGGCCAGGCCGGCCAGCAGCGCGGCGTTGGTCTTGCGGCGCCGCCAGGCCTTGAACGCCAGGCTGCCGAACCACAGCAGCGCCATCAGCACGATCAGCGCGGCGCGCACGGCCACGCCGTCCAGCGGACGCACCGAGCCGATGGCCACCAGCGGGCCGACCCACCAGACCACGGCCGACAGGGCCAGCAGGCCCAGCGTGCCCAGCACCAGCGGGCTGAGCAGGATTTGCAGGAGCTTCTTCATCGCGGGCTCAGTTGGCGGCGGCCACCGTCAGGGTGACCTCCACACGGCGGTTCTTCGCGCGCCCGTCGGCGCTGCTGTTGTCGGCCACGGGTTCGCTGTCGGCGCGGCCCTCGGCGGCCAGGCGGTCGGGCTTCACGGTGGCGGCCAGCAGGTTGCGCACCGACAGCGCACGTTCCTTCGACAAATGCCAGTTGGACGGGAAGCGCAGCGAGCGGATCGGCTGGTTGTCGGTGTGGCCGGTGACCTGCACCGCGCCGGGCAGCTGGTTCAGCGCCTCGGCGATGCGGCCGAACAGCGGCTTCGCGCGCGCTGCGACATCGGCACTGCCGGGGTCGAACAAGGTGTCGCCGGTGACGGTGACGACGGAGCTGTCGGACTGGTCGCGCACCTGCACCAGGCCGGCGGCGATGTCGGCGCGCAGCAGCTGCGCCAGGCGCGGTGGCGGGGCCGGTTGCGGCGTGGCCAGGGGCGCCACAGCGGCCAGCACCGGGGCCCGTGCGTCCAGCGCCTGCAGCGCCGTGAAGGTGGCGTCGGTCTGCACGTTGACCGCAAAGCGCAGCGCCACGAACACCAGCGTCAGCAGCACCGCGGTGCCGGCGGCCAGCACCCACAGCGGCACGCCGTCGCGCAGCCGGGTGGCGCTGGGCGCCACGCCCTGCCACTGCACCGACAGCGCGCGGTCGGGTGTGCCGGCCTGCGCCTGCAGCATCGTGGTCAGCTTCTCGCGCACGCCGTCGAGCTGCGCGCGGCCGTTGTCGAGCACCTTGTAGCGGCCCTCGAAACCGAGCGACAGCGCCACCCACACCAGCTCGAGCAGGTTGCGGTGCTGCGTGGGGTTTTCGGCCAGGCGCGTGAGCAGCTGGAAGACCTTCTCGCCGCCCCAGGCCTCGTTGTGGAAGTGCACCAGCAGGCTCTGCGAGCTCCAGGCGCCCGAGCCGCCCCAGGGCGTGCTGGAGGCCGACTCGTCCAGCAGCGTGCACAGGATGTAGCGCGCGGCCACCACCTGCTCGTTGGGCAGGCCCTGCGTGCGCGCCGCGGCCTCGAAGCGCTGCACCGAGTCGACCAGCGAGGCCCGCAGCGCCGCCGGGTTGGGGTGGCGCACCATCGCGCGCAGGCGCGGCGCTGCGGCCAGCAAGGGTGCTGCGGCCTGCACCAGCGGGTTCAGGCTGGCGTGGGCCGGCAGCGTGGGCAGCACCGGGGCCGGCGCGCCCGGAGGCGGGCCGGCGGGTGCCGCGGGGCCGGGGGACGCGCCAGCGGATGCTGCACCCGGCGCGGCAGCGCGTGCACCGCGGCCGGCGCTGGGCTTGATCACCGTGCGGTCGGCATCGAACGCGGCGAAGGGGTCGGGCTTGTCGGATTCGCTCATGCGCTCATCGCTCACTCATGCGCTCGTTGGTGCGGTCACACCGGCAGGCGCCGGCCGCTCAACCGCGGACGGCCCAGAACTCCAGTGCCAGGCCGGGAAAGTCGCCCGCGATGTGCATCGCCAGGCCGCCGGAGGTCTCGAGCTGCTTCCAGAGCTCGTTGCCGCGCGTCTCGAGCTCGAAGTAGGTGAAGCCGGCGTGGTACGGGATCTGGCGCGGCGCCACCGGCAGCGCGCGCAGCGTGACGCCGGGCAGCTGCAGGTTGACGAGGTCGCGGATGCGCTCGGCCGGGCCGATCTTCACCTGCGCCGGGAAGCGCGTGCGCAGCGCGTCACCGGGCATCTGCGCGTTGACGGCCAGCACGAAGGTGGCGCTGCGCTGCAGCTCCACGTCGGGCAGCAGCGCCACGCGCACGCCGAACTTGCGGTCCTGCAGGTCGATGGGGATCGCGGTCTGCTCCAGCACCATCGACAGCGACTGCCGCAGGTCGGCCATCACGGCGCGGAAGCAGCTCGCCAGATCGTCGTGGCGGTACTCGGGGTAGGCCACGGGGCGGCGCGCTTCCCTGAACGTGGACAGTTCGCCCGCCAGCCCCAGGCACAGCTCGTACAGGCGCTCGGGGTGCAGCACCGGCAGGCGCTGCAGATGCGCAAAGAGGGGTTGGTGGCGGTTGACGACCTGCAGCAGCAGGAAGTCGGTGATCTCGCCGATGCCGGCGCGGCCCGGCTGCGCGAGCCGGCCGCCGAGGGCCTCGCCGCGCTGGTGCAGCATGCCGTGCACCTCGCGCAGGTAGCCGTCCAGCACCAGGTGCGCCGGCGCGTGCAGCAGCGGCGGCACGTACTGGCTGTCGAGCGTGACACGGCCGTCGGCGCGCCGCTCGACGATGCGCGCCACGCCCACGGTGGCGTAGCCCTCGCTGGCGTCGCGCGCCAGCATCAGGCGCAGGTTCAGCCGGCCGACCTGCAGCGGCGCCTCGCGCAGGCTGCTGGCGTGGATGTCGGCCACGTCGACATCGGCGGCGCGAAAGCGCGGCGGCGTGCTGCCGGCGGCGCTTTCGACGTCGCTCTCGGCCACGCCGGGCCGCGACATCGAGACCGCCAGCACGACGAGCTGGTCGCGCGCATCGGCCGGCACCTCCAGCGCGGGCGGTGCGGGGTCGTCGCCGGGGATCGCGAAGGCCAGTCCGTCGGGCAGCACGCCGCGCGCACCCACCACGGCGACGCGGCCCTGCAGCAATGCGGCGTCGTCGATCTGCAGCGACGACAGGCCCCAGGCCCAGGGCTGCGTCGCGGTGATGCGGCCCTCGACCTGCCGCGCGTTGAACCGGTCCTGCTGCTGGAAGTGCTGGGGCTGGAGGAACATGCCCTCCGTCCACATCACCTTGTTGTGCCAAGTCATCTTGCGGGCTCGATTCGGGGTCTTCTGGGCGGGAGATGGACGCGGCGTCCAGCGGAGCGCGGACCGCGATGCACGATACACGGCTGCAGTTTGCGCGTCATCCGGCACAGCCCGCGCGGCGCGGGCCGCGGTGTCGATTTCCCCCGGTTCCGGCGTGTCTTGCGGACGCTATGATTTCGGCTCCTGCGTTTTTGCCTCGAAAGAACCTCATGAGCCAGCCCCGAAGCCTGATCCGGACCGCCCTCGTGATCGCGGTTGCAGCAGCAGCGTCTTCCGCCCGGGCACAGGCACCGGCTGCTGCGCCCGCACCGGCTGCGGCCGCTGCTGCCGCCGAGGTGGTGGAGGTCGGCGCGGCGGTGCCCGAGGCCAAGGCCGTGGCCGAAGGCCTGTTCCCCGAAGACGCCTGCGAGCAGCTCAAGGCCGCCGGCTACAAGTGCATGGGCTTCAAGCCCGCGGTGCGTTATTCGCTGCCGGCGTCGTCGTTCCGGCTCGGCTCGGCCGAGCTGCCCGACACGCTGAAGAAGCAGCTCGAGGTGTTTGCCGAGGTGCTGCGCGGCAAGAAGGGCAGCGGCAAGGTCGTGCGCATCGAGGGCCATGCCGATGCCTCGGGCAGCAGCGCGGCCAACCTGTCGCTGTCGCAGCGCCGCGCCGAGGCGGTGAAGGAATTCCTGGTCGAGCGCGGCGCCGACAGCGCGATGCTCGCCCCCGTGGGCCAGGGCGCCACGGCGCCGAAGAACCAGCGCGACCCGTTTGCACCCGAGAACCGCCGCGTCGAGATCGGCCGCGCCACGCAGCCCAACTGACCGACGGCCCGGCGCGGCCGGGCTCGGTTCAGCTCAGTTCAGGGCACCTGCTCGGTGAACTGCCCGGGCATCGCGATCGCGATCTGCCCGCCGAACACGCACACCAGCTTCGACGCATCGTTCAGCGCCGGCATGCCCGCCACCAGCACCGTGGGCGCACCCGGCGCCCAGGGCGCGGGCGTGACCGGCGTGCACGGCATCGGCGTCAGTACCCCGAGCGCCGCCGCGGTGGCTGCGGCCACCGCCGGGTTGCTGGGGCTCGTGCACATGCCGAAGGGCGGGATGTTCATGAACGGCACGTTGTCGACGATGTTGCCGGCCGGCATGTTGCCCGTCATCACCATCTTCGGCGTGGCGTTGAAGGTCGACGGCGCGACACCGAAGGTGCACTGCATCATGGCCCCGGTGCAGACGTGCATGCCCATGCTCTGGTCTCCTGAAGAGGCGGCCTAGGCCGCGCCGGTCCACACCACGAGGGCGCTGAAGTTGTCGTGGCTGGCCTTGCCGGCGGTGGCCTGCAGCACGCAGGCCGACAGCGCATCGATCCACTCGCGTGGCGTCGTGGCGCCGGCCAGCGTGCGTTCCAGCATGGCCTCGTCCACGTACTCCCACAGCCCGTCGGTGCACAGCATGAAGACGTCACCGGGCTCCACGGGTTCGCCGCCGTCGGCATTGCTGACCTCCAGCTCCTCGGGCGCGATGCCCAGCGCCGAGCGCAGCTCGCTGCGCTGGGTGTGCCGGGTCATCTGGGCCTCGGCCAGCATGCCGGCGTCCACGAGGGACTGCACCAGGCTGTGGTCGCGCGTGCGCGTCAGCAGCCGGGCGGCGCGAAACCAGTACAGCCGTGAATCGCCGGCATGCGCCCAGTGCGCGCGGTGGCCGATGAAGTCCAGCACCAGGCAGACGATGGTGCTGTGCATGTCGGCGCTGGCGGTGCCAGGCACACGCTGCTCGATCAGCGCCCGGTTGGTGTCGTGCAGCAGGCCGCCCAGCGCCGGGCCGCTGGACGAGGGCTGGCTGGCGAAGCGGCCGATCAGCTGCTGCACCGCCAGGCGCGACGCGACATCGCCGCCGCCGTGGCCGCCGGCGCCGTCGGCCAGCACGCAGCACAGGTGGCGCTCGCTGTGCCAGTGGCCGCAGGCGTCCTCGTTGTAGCGGCGGCCGCCGCGTTCGGACAGAAGGGCCACCTGGACCGTCAGCATGCGCGTGCCTCCTTCGGCGCTGTCAGCGTTCGGACGACAGGCGGTCCAGCTGCGCCTCGTAGGCGCGCAGGAAGGCCTTGCCGAAGAGTTCGTCGAAATCGTCCTGGGCCTCGGCCTGCAGCTGGTTGAAGAGCTCGTTGAACGACTCCCACAGCCGCGCCTTGCGCGTGGACGGGATCAGGCTGTCGATGGCCGAACGGCGCGTCAGCTTGCCTTCCAGCTGCTGCGGGTCGAAGCGCTGCAGCACGCCCTCGAGTGCGGCCTTCATGCCGGCCATCACGCCCAGCTGGTGCGCGCGCAGGTCGTCGAAGGCGTCGCGCACGGCCGGGCCCGAGGGCATGAAACCGGGCACCGGCGGGCCCAGCAGGTGCTGCAGCGCGACGTCGACACCGGGCGAGAACTTCAGCGGGTTGTTCTCGCGCGCCACGATCATCGTCATCTCGGCGCGCATCTCGCGCTTCAGCGCGGCGCGCGCCAGCAGCAGCTCGACCGCGCCGCGCGTGGACTCGCGCAGCAGCGTGCCGAGCTGCTCCATCAGCTCGGGCGTCAGCGCGTCGATGCGCAGGCCGGGCGCGCCCAGGCCGCGGTGCAGCGCGGCCAGCAGCTCGGCGTCGCCGGCGGCCGGGGCGGCGGGCTGCGGTGCCGGCCGCAGCGGCGCTGCCGACGGGCCGGGCGCCGGCTGCGCGGGCGCCGCCGCACTGCGCACCGCCTTCGGCAGGATCAGCGTCAGCGGCGAGGCGTCGGCGGCGGGCGTGTCCCACGAGAACACCGCGCCCGCCGGCAGCGGGGCCGCGGGGGGCGGGGCGGTGCGCGGCGCGGTGGCCGGCAGAGCCGCGGGCGGCAGCGGCATCGGGGTCTGCAGCTCGGAGCCCAGTTCCAGCGTGGACGGCGCCGGCGCCGGGCGCGGCGCGGTGCCGAGCGGGTCGCTGGCGGCCAGGCCCGACAGGCCGAACAGGTCGTCGAGCGACTCGCCGCCGGCCGGCGCCATGGCCGCGAACGGCTCGTTCGGCAGCAGCGGCGCGGCAGGGGCCGGGCGCGGGGCCGGCGCCGCGGCGTCCGGCGCAAACGGGTTCCAGTCGTCGGGGATGTGGCCCGGGCTCAGCGCGCCGCGCCCGCCGGCCGGCACCGGAGCCGGAACCGGCGCGGCGCCCATCGACAGGATCGAGCGCATCGGCGGCGGCGCGGCGGCCGGGATCGCGAGGCCGCCCGCGGCGGGCCCGAACAGGTCGGCGAACGGGTCGTCGATCACCGGCGCGCTGGCCGCCGCCGAGACCTGCAGCAGGTAGCCGCCGATCTGCAGCTGGTCACCGGGTTGCAGCGGCTGCTCGCGGCCGTTGTCCAGCGGCACGCCGTTGAGGCAGGTGGGCGTGCTGCCGCTGTCGACGAGGGCGTAGCCGCCGTTGCGGAACAGCACCCGTGCCTGCACGCGCGAGATGCTGCGCTCGGGGTCGGGCAGCACCAGCTGGTTGGTATCGGCGCGGCCGATCGAGCCGCCGAGCTCGTCGAAGCGGGCGGACAGGCCGGGGGCCGGCGCGCCATGGAAGCTGAGCACGGTCAGCACGATCATCGGAAGGCTCCACAGGGCGGTCGCAGCAGCGCCGCCGGGTGCGCAGCATAGCGCCCCGCCGGGGCCGTGCTGCCGCCGCTGCCGGGCTCAGCGCACGCCATAGAACCGCCCGTCGATGCGGGCCACGCGCAGCGGCCAGCTGGCGCGGCCGCCGCCGGCCACCGGGCTCTGCAGCGCGGCGCCGCCGTCGGGCGCCAGGCACTCGATCAGCCGGCCGCCCGCCAGGGTGCGCAGGCGCAGCGTGCCGGCCGCCGGCAGCAGCGGCTTCAGCGGCTGCTGCGCGTGCAGCTGCTGCACGTGCACGCGCAGCCGGCCCACTTCGTCGGCCAGGTTGCGCTGGTACGCGGTGGCCAGGTCTTCCAGGCGCAGGCGGGTGGCCTGCAGCAGCGGCTCGGGGTTGCCGCGCGCCAGGCCCACGGCGATGTCGAGCAGCCAGACCGCGAGCTCCTTCTTCAGCGCCTCGGGCTCCGGGACCACCGGTGCGTCGAGCCAGCGCCAGCGCGGAAAGTTGATCGGCAGCTCGGCCTGCACGGTCTCGGTGTGCGGCGTGTGCAGCACGGTGTCGGCGGCGGGTGCCCAGTCGAGCTGCGCCAGCGTGCGGGCGCTGGCCGGGTCGGCCACGCCGCCCACGCGCGGCAGCAGCAGGCGCGCGCTGGCCCAGGTGTGGCCGTCGGCCAGCAGCGGCTCGGGCTCGGCCGTGGGTGCACCGGGCGCGGCCGGGCGCAGCACCAGTTGCAGTTCGTTCGGGCCGGCCAGCGTGTACTCGTGCACCGGCACCTGGGCCACCGTGCGCATGCCGCCCACGCGCAGCAGCGGTACACCGTTGAACACGGCTTCGGCCTCGATGCCCGAGCTCTCCAGGCGCAGCACCAGCAGCCGCTCCATCAGCCCAGGCTCCAGTCGACCAGCGTCAGCGCCGGCAGCAGCGGCTGCACCAGGCTGCGTGTGCCCAGCAGCGGGTCGACCAGCTCCAGCGGCAGCGCCACCGCGTCCAGCCGCAGGCCCGCGAACCACTCCCAGCCGCTGCCGCCGTGTGTGTTGGGGCGCAGGCCGGCCTCGCCCACCAGCGCGCCGGTGGCCGGGCCGGCCAGCTGCAGCAGCGCCGCGCCTTCGGCCGCCACCGGCTCCACCGTGGCCACGGCCGTAAAGCGGAACGGCACCGCGGCCCCCGGCAGCAGCAGCTCGGCCAGCGTGGGTGCGGGGGCGTCGCGGCGCCAGTCGCCGCGCAGCGGCGCCTGGCCATCGAAGCGCAGGCTGATGCGGCTGCGCGCGCCGCCAAGCGCCAGGTGGCCGGTGAACAGCAGCGCGGCCTGGCAGGCCTGCAGCTCCAGCGCCGCCACCAGCCGCAGCCAGGCCGCGCCCTCCAGCCCTGCAACCGGCGCCTGCCAGCCCCAGGTGCAGGCGGCGCGGCCGGTCAGCAGGCCGAGCGTGGCGTCGAAGCCGGCCTGGCTGAGGCCGGGCACGGCGTCCCAGGCAGCCGCCAGCCGTTGCGCGGCCGCCGCCACCCGGGCGTCCAGCCCGTCTTCGAAGCAGTTCTTCAGCGGCGCGCCATCCTGCGGCGTGCCGTCGCGTTCGACGCGGCAGCGCGTGCTGCCGCGCACCCACGGACGCGGCCCCGGCAGCAGCGACTGCGCGGCCGGCGCGGCGCGCTGCAGTTCCGTCCACCACTGCGTGGCCGGCCAGGCGCACACCAGCGTGCGCAGCGCGCCGATGGCGTCGCCCTCGTCGCGCAGGCCGCAGCTGTCGAGGTCGAGGCGGTAGAGCTCGGGCGAGGCCTCTTCGGCGATCAGCGTGCCGGGCCCGGCGGGTGCGCCCGGCGCGTCGCGCGGCGCCACCGGCCAGCTCGCGGCGCGGGCCGCGGCACCGGCCCACGACCAGCGGCCGTGCGGGCCGCAGAAGGCCAGCGCCGGGTGCACGTCGGCGTCGCAGGTGGTGTGCGGACGCAGCCGCACCTGCAGCCGTGCCGGCGTGCCCGTCTCCGCCGGGGGGGACAGCAGGCCCAGGCGCGCCGGCAGCGGCGTGGCGGCGGTCACGCGCAGCGGCGGGGGTGCGGCCACCGGCACGCGCTGCCAGTCGCCGCCGGTGAGCTCGTAGCGCTGCAGCGGCGGGCCGTCGAGCAGGCGCAGCTCGGCGGCCTCCAGGTCGCAGGCGGCGCGCGGCAGCGGGGCGGCGTCGATCGGGTGCAGCCGGCCCTGGTGGCCCAGCGTGCCGAAGGTGTCGATCAGCCGCGCGTCGGCGTGGCTCAGGGCCGCGGGCTCGATGCGGGCATCGGGCAGGCGCTGCAGCTCGCGCAGCGAGCGCTGCATCAGCTGGTGCAGCACCGCCCAGTCGCGCCCCGGCGGGGCCGCCAGGATGCCCTGCGCCCACTCGAAACCCGGCTTGTCGTGGAAGGCCGGGCCCCAGACGTGGCACAGGTTCACGTAGCGCGCCACCGACGGCGCATGCAACAGCCCGCGCTGCGTGGCCTGCTGCACCGCGCGCTCGATGAAGGTGCCGTAGCGATCGCCCAGCCGCTCGGTCATCGCGGGCCACTGGCCCGCCAGGTGCTGCGTCAGGTCGTGCACAAAACGGCCCCAGGCCGCTGCTTCGAGCGCCGCGTCGTCGACCGGCTGCATCTCAGCGGTGTGTCAACGGGTCTTCGGGCAGCTCGGGGTCGGCCGGAGCCTCGGGCGCGGTGGGCGCGGTGGGGCTGGCGCCGCCGCCGCTGCCGGCCGAGCCGCCGGAGTTGATCTTGACCATGGGCCCGGTGATCGACACGCCATCGGGCCCCAGCACCACCGACGAGGGCCCGGCCTTGATCGTGACCTGCATGCCGGCCTCGATGACGATGTTCATGCCGCCCTTCAGGTGCACGTTCATGCCCGCATCGGCGCCCAGGTTCTGGCCGATCTTCAGGTGCATGTCGGTGCCGGCCTTGGCCGAGATCTTGGTGCCCGACTCGGTGATCAGGTCCTGCGCGGCCTTGAGGTTGTACTTGTCGGCGGTCTCGACCTGCATGGCACCTTCCACCTTCAGGTGGAACTTCTGGCCGTACTTGACGCGCACGTCCTTGCCCACCTGCAGGTGGTGCTCGCCGGCGATCTTCTCCTTGCGGTCTTCCAGCACCGTGCGGTGCTCGAACTTCTCGATCTTGCTCTTCAGCGTGTCCTCGACGAACTCGAGCCGGTCCTTCTGCGCGTGCAGCATCAGGTACTCGCTGCCGTCGGCGTCCTCGAAGCGGATCTCGTTGTACTTGTCGGCCGCGCCGAGCTTGGTGCGGCTCTTCCAGGTGCTGACGGTGGCGTGGGCGGGCAGTTCGTAGGGGGTCTTCTGGGCCGCGTTGTGCACGCGGCCTGTGACCAGCGGCTGATCGGGGTCGCCCTCGAGGAAGTCGACCACCACCTCCTGCCCCAGCCGCGGCAGTGAGAACTGGCCCCAGCCGTTGCCGGCCGACGGCATCGCCACGCGCACCCAGCACGAGCTGCTGGCGTCGCTGGCGCCCAGGCGGTCCCAGTGGAACTGCAGCTTGACGCGGCCGTGTTCGTCGGTGTGGATGTCGCCGGGGTCGCCGCTGCCCACCACCAGTGCCGTCTGCGGGCCGGCCACGGTGGGCCGCGGTGTCAGGCGCTGCGGGCGCAGCGGCTCGGCGGTGGGCTGGGCCAGCAGCTGGCAGCGGTACAGCGGCTTGGCGGCCTCGCGGGCGGCGCCGCCGGTTTCGAGCCCGGCGACTTCCATCTCGATGTGCGTGCTGAGCACCAGGTACTCGGTGTTCTGGTCGGCGCGCGGGTGGCCGGTCATCGTGAAGCTGCAGCCGGCCGCCAGGCCCGGCACCGTGGCGCTGCCGCGGTAGCGTGCAAATCGACTCTGCGCTTCGTCGCGGCGGATCGCGGCGCGCGTCTCGCCGGCCGGCTTGGCGGCATGGCGGCCGGGGTAGTCGTAGACCTCGTGGGCGGCTTCGGCGTGCTGGCGCGACGCGGCCGCGGCCGGCGCGTGCAGGTCGGCGGCCGGCGTCTCGAAGTTGAAGTCGCGCAGCGCGAAGGCGCCGCTCTGGATCTCGTGCTGCATGCGCCAGGCGTCGATGGCCTCGGCGTCGCCCTTGGGCGCGCCGCCGTCGATGTAGGCCACGGTGGCTGCACCCGCCGCGGCTGCGTGGGCGCCCATGGTGTTGCACAGCACCAGCTCGTGGTTGGCCTCGCTGTGGCGGAAGTAATAGTTGACGCCCTCGTCCTCGAGCAGGCGGCTGACGAAGTCGAAGTCGCTCTCGCGGTACTGCACGCAGTACGGGCGCTGCGCCAGGCTGCCGCTGATCTCGACGGCGACGGTGTGGGTGTAGTCCGCGAAGACCGCCTGCACGATCTCCAGCGCGGTCTGGTCCTGGAAGATGCGCAGGTCCGACGAGCGCGTCAGCAGCCACAGCCAGGGCCGCAGCGTCAGACGGTAGCGGTGGCGGCGCCCGTGCGAGCCGTCGATGCCGAAGGCCGTGACGATGCCGTGGAACCAGCGCACCGGTTCTTCGTCCAGCTGCACCGCCACCTTGGCCGCGGTGCCCAGCAGCGTGTCGGCCGACAGCGCGGCGTTGTCCGACAGCGCCACGATCTCGTACTCGAACAGCCTGGACATCTCTTCGCGCACCGTCATCGACTGGAAGACCAAGTCCTCGGCGGCGGCGGTGCTCAGCACCATGGTGCGCGTCATGGGTGTGGGCATGGTGTCTCGCGGTGGGGAGCGTGTGCGGCGCCGCCGGGTGTCATGGCAGCGGGCTCGGCCGGGCGCTGACCAGCCAGCCATCGACTGGTTTGTTGCTTTCGGTGCGCAGCACCTCGGCGCGCATCTCGATGGTCTCGAGCCCGGCCTCGGCCAGTGCGGAACGCACGTAGCCGCTGCGGTGGCTGTAGCGGCCGTGCGGCTGCAGCGAGAAGGGCAGCTCGGTGCCCTCCCCGGGCAGGGCTTCGACGGTGAAGACCAGCAGCCCGCCGGCCCGCAGCGCGTCGGCCGCGGCCCGCGCAAACGCGCCCAGCTCGCCGAAGTAGCACAGCGTGTCGGCGGAGACGATCAGCTCGAAGGCTTGCGGCCGGGCCTGCAGGTGCGCCACCAGCTCGGCGCAGCTCAGCGTGTCGTAGCCGCCGCGCAGCGCGGCGCGGTCCAGCATGCGCTGCGACAGGTCCACGCCGTGCAGCGCCTGCGCAAACGGGGCCAGCAGCGGGCCGCACAGGCCGGTGCCGCAACCGGCGTCCAGCACCTGCAGCGCCCGCTTCGGCGGCCCCAGGTGGCGGGCCACCGCGTCGGCCACCAGGGACGGCGCGCGGTAGCCCAGGTGCTCGAGCTTGGCGTCGAAGGTCTGCGCAAAGCCGTCGAAGACCTCGCGGACGTAGGCGTCCGACGCCCGCGCCGGTGCCGGACCGTCGCTGCTGCAGGCCTGCAGGTGGTGTTGCGCGAAGGCGTTGTCCGGCTCGTCGGCGAGCCAGGCGCGGTAGACCTCGGCGGCGCGCGCCGTCAGGCCCATCGCGGTGTAGGCGCGGCCGAGCAGGCGGCGCAGCACGGTGTTGCGTGGCACGAAGGCCAGGCCCGCGTCGCAGACTTGCGCCGCGGCGTTGAGCTGCCCGGTGCGCACGTAGTGGTTGGCCAGGTTCTGGCGGGCCTGCTCGAAGCGCGGCGCGGCGTCCAGCACCTGCAGCAGCAGGTCTTCGGCCTCGGCGTGACGGCCCTTGTGGCTGAACAGCACGGCCAGGTTGCTGAAGGCGTCGAGCCGGCTCGGGTCGAGTTCGACCGCTCGCAGGTAGTGCTGCTCGGCGCTCTCGGCCCGGCCACGCTCGATCTCGACGTTGCCCAGGTTGTTGTGGAACATCGCCTCGTCGGGCTTGACGGCGATGGCGCGGGCGATCAGTTCGACAGCCCGGTCGAGTTCGCGGCGCTGGGCGTGGATCAGGCCCATCAGGTGCAAGGCATCGGGGTGCTCGGGCGCGACCGCCAGCACGGCGGCGTACTGGCGTTCGGCCTCGGCGCCACGGCCTTCGCCGTGCGCCTGCATCGCCGTGCGCAAGACGGCATCGAGGTCCAGGACTGCTCCCGCGTCAGGCATTCAGGAACCCCCGGATCCACTTCCAGGTCTGGCCGCCCTTGCTCAGGTCTTCGCTGTGCGAACTGACGACCCTGTCCAGCAGGCCCTGCACCATGCCGTCGTCGCTGTGAAAGCCGAAGCCGGAGTCCGACAGGTACTGCGTGCCCCAGACCTTGAGGCTGTCGATGTACTTGCAGCCGGCGTCGAAGGAGGCCTGCGTGACGATGCTCTTGTCCTCCTTGAACATCTTCATGAAGTGCATCTTGTCGCCGGCGATGCCGCTGTTGAGCACCAGCACCGGCAGCGCCGGCAGCAGCAGCGCGTGCGCCTTGAACCAGGCGTTGAACTGCAGCGGATGAAAGTGCAAGGAGGCGGCCTGGTCACGAAACCTCCACATGTCGCGGGCCTGCCTGAAGATGGCCTTCATCTGCGCGATCTCCACCAGCTTCCAGATCGTCTTGCCCAGCGCCTCGACGATGGACCAGACCAGCGAGACGATGGCTGCCGCGCCCTGCGTGCCGGCCTCGATGCCCAGCTTCACGGCGCCCTTCAGCGCGTCGTACAGTCCCTTGCCGACGTTGACCCACATCGCGCGGCGAATGGCCTCGGCGATCGTGCCGGGGTGGCCGATGACGAGCTCCACGCTCTTGGCCGCCGACCACTCCCGAAACTTGGTGATGCTGGCATCGATGGTGTTGGCCACGCCCTTGGCGAGGTCGAGGCCGGCGCCAATGAAGGGTGCTGCCGCCGCCAGGAACTTGCCCACCAGCAGATCGACCAGTTTGCGCATCAGGCTGGGCGAGTATTCGAGAGCCGCATCCCCCGGATTGGCGCGCGCCTGGCGCAGCTTCTCGCGCACGGCAGCCCAGCGTTCCTGCGCCATGCCCCACAGCTTCTGCGCCACGGCGTACAGCTTTTCACGCAGCTCGTTCCAGACCTGGCGCAGGCGCGACGGCGGCTCGCCGATCGGCCCCGACAACAGCACCCTGCTGCTGACCGTCTCGAGCTTGCCCTCGCGGCTGCGGATGCGATCGGCCGCCTTCTTCTCGATCGCGCCAGCGGCGTCCAGTGCGGTGCCCTTGGCTTTGCCGAGCACGCTGCTGGCACGTTCGATGTTCGGGTTGGCGTCGGTGGCCGCAAAGTCCAGCGACGCCGTGGTGATGTCCAGCGCCCCTTCGAGCGCCACCTTGAACAGGTCGTCGCAGCGCAGGTTGGCGTACAGGTAGACGATGCCCAGCCGCGCGTTGATCATCGCCGGCTCCATGAAGCCTGGCATGCCCAGCGCGGTGTCGGTGTCGCCCACGCCGCTGAGCTGCTGATCCAGCAACTGCACGTACTGGTTCTTGTTGCGCTGGCCTTCCTTCCACTCGTCGCCGGTGCCCTTGCTGGCCTTCCAGGCATCGAAGGCTTCCATCAGCTCCAGCAGCGTGACCACGTTGCGGATGGCGTTGTACTTCTGGATCGCGGCGTCCACCTTCTTGAGCTGGACGCTGCGACGCACCAACGCGCTGGCGGTGTACTTCTTCCAGTCTTCGGCAGGAATGACGTCGGGCAGATCGATCATGGAAGCCTCCTTGGGGATCGCTGTGATGGACGGGCAGGCCCGGCGGCCGGTGCGTGGTGCGCTTGGGGTTAGAAGCCGTACTCGAACTGACCCGCCGGCGCGCTGACATGCACCCGCTGAATCGGCTCGCCGCTCATCATCCGGTTGAGGAACTCGCGGCTGATGTCCGGCAGCATCGTGTTGGTCAGGATCGCGTCGATCATCCGCCCGCCCGATTCGCTCTCGGTGCAGCGGCTCACGACCAGCTTCACCACGTCGTCGCCGTACTCGAACGGGATCTTGTAGCGCGCCTCGACCCGCTTCTTGATGCGGTCGAGCTGCAGCTTGACGATCCGGCCCAGCATCTCGTCGCTCAGCGGGTAGTACGGGATCGTCACCAACCGCCCCAGCAGCGCCGGCGGGAAGATCTTCAACAGCGGCTCGCGCAGCGCCTTGGCCATGCCCTCGGGGTCGGGCATCAGGTCGGGGTCCTTGCACAGGCTGGCGATGAGGTCGGTGCCGGCGTTGGTGGTCAGCAGGATCAGCGTGTTCTTGAAGTCGATGAAGCGGCCTTCGCCGTCTTCCATGAAGCCCTTGTCGAAGACCTGGAAGAACATCTCGTGCACGTCGGGG
>LNFM01000734.1_pt1 | contig 78424 bp, 69 predicted proteins | sample 596031 | NCBI WGS metagenome assembly LNFM01 (sample SAMN04254537, study PRJNA301005) | activated carbon metagenome | isolation source: dual media filters at the Ann Arbor, Michigan drinking water treatment plant | place: USA: Ann Arbor | reverse complement strand
GAAGCGATTCCGCATCAATATAGCGCTATGGCTCGAAAGTGCCCCCCGCCGAGCTACATCAGCCCTATAATCAATTCTTGCCCAGCCTCGACGGGCAAATCATCGCTATGATTTCGGCCATCCACCCCGGCAAGAGGGGCGTATCGCGATCGTCACGGACGCGGGGTTGGATGCGGTGGACGCAGCGGCGTCGGGCGCGATTGTGGTCGCGGGCGGGTTCTCCCGTGAGCGATCCAACGTCGCGCAGACGACCGGCGCTTCAGGGCCTTCGCCAGGATTTCGGTTGGCACGTTGCCGATCGGAGTTTTGACGCGAGGTTGCTGCGTACGGCGAAGTCGTGTGGTTCTGGCATCCGTGGCTGATGTCAAGCCAGCGGAGACGCGTCGGCCCGACCGGGCTTAGACAAGTCTCAATCCGCTGGTGACGGTGGCAAAAGGAATTCGTCGCCGGGAAGAGCACGAAGTAAGCCGTAAAGCCATTGCGCAGGGAATGCCGGAGTGCCTCCGCTGAACCTGTATGCTCGTGTGCGCTTCCTACTACCCATTGCACACGGGACCGCGGGTGCAGCGTGCATCCGGCATTCCCTGCTCCCTCTCTTTTGGGGAGAACCAAGGTCAAGCCTCGGGCAGATCGTGCCGCGAGATCGCGGACTCGTATGCTGCCGGCAGGGCCGATGTGACGGGTTAACCCAGGGTTTGGCGGGCCGCTAGAATTTTCGCCTAAGACTGACGCAATCCGCAATAAATATTGAGTATCTGTGGGACGGCGAACTTCGTTAAGAGTGGCGCGGGTTGCGACGCTATTCGTCGATTTGGGGATATATCACCGCATGTGCGGCATTGTCGGCATTCTCGGGCGCGCTCCGGTCGCGGAGCAGTTGGTCGATTCACTCAAACGCCTCGAATATCGCGGCTACGATTCCGCAGGCGTCGCCACGCTGGAAGGCGATCACCTCGCGCGCCGCCGCGCCGAGGGCAAGCTGAAGAACCTCGAAAAGCGGCTCGATGCCGAACCGCTCCAGGGCCACATCGGAATCGGCCACACCCGCTGGGCCACCCACGGCAAGCCGACCGAGAACAACGCGCATCCGCACGCCACCGATCGCGTCGCCGTGGTCCACAACGGCATCATCGAGAATTTTCGCGAGTTGCGCCAGCGGCTCGAAAAGCAGGGGACGGTCTTCAAGACCGAAACCGATACCGAGATCGTTCTGCATCTCGTCGACAGCTTTCTCCAGAAGGGCGTCAAGCCGGTCGAGGCGGTGAGGGCGGCGCTGTCCGAACTGCGCGGTGCGTTCGCGCTCGGGTTCATCTTCGCCGGCGACGACGACCTGATGATCGGCGCCCGCAACGGCCCGCCGCTGGCCATCGGCCACGGCGAGGGCGAAATGTACCTGGGGTCGGATGCGATCGCGCTCGGGCCGTTTACCGACACCATCAGCTATCTCGAAGACGGCGATTGGGTGGTGCTGACGCGCAAGGGCGCGACCATCTACGACAAGAGCAACACCATCGTTCAGCGCGACGCCATCAAGCACACGGCCTCGACCTCGCTGGTCGACAAGGCGAACTATCGCCACTTCATGGCCAAGGAAATCCACGAGCAGCCGGAAGTGGTCGGTCACACCCTTGCTCGTTATGTCGACATGGCGAGCGAGCAGGTGAAAATGCCGGTGGCGCTGCCGTTCGAGTTCAAGGATATCCAGCGGATCTCGATCACGGCCTGCGGTACCGCGAGCTATGCCGGCTATATCGCAAAATATTGGTTCGAGCGGCTGGCGCGCGTGCCGGTCGAACTCGATGTCGCCTCGGAATTCCGTTACCGCGAGGCGCCGCTGCGCAAGGGGGATCTTGCGATCTTCATCTCGCAGTCCGGCGAGACCGCCGATACGCTGGCCGCGCTGCGCTATGCAAAGTCCGAAGGCGTGCACACACTATCCGTGGTCAACGTGCCGACATCGACGATCGCGCGCGAAAGCGAGACCGTGCTGCAGACGCTGGCAGGTCCCGAGATCGGAGTCGCCTCGACAAAAGCCTTCACCTGCCAGCTGATGGTGCTGGCTTTGCTGGCGGTAGCCGCCGGCAAGGCGAGGGGCGAACTGTCCGACGAGGACGAAAGCAAGCTCGTCCACGGCCTGGTCGAAATCCCGCGCCTGATGGCGGAGGCGCTGACATCGGAACCGCAGATCGAGAAGCTGGCGCGCGATCTCTCCAAGTCAAAGGACGTGCTCTATCTCGGCCGCGGCACCAGCTATCCGCTGGCGCTGGAGGGCGCGCTGAAGCTGAAGGAAATTTCCTACATCCACGCCGAGGGCTACGCCGCGGGCGAACTCAAGCACGGCCCGATCGCGCTGATCGACGAGAACATGCCGGTCGTGGTGATCGCACCGTACGACCGGGTGTTCGAGAAGACCGTCTCCAACATGCAGGAAGTCGCCGCCCGCGGCGGCAAGATCATCCTGATGACCGACGCCAAGGGAGCGGCGGAAGCGACCATCGAATCACTGGTCACCATCGTGCTGCCGGACATGGCGGCGACCTTTACCCCGATGGTCTATGCCGTCCCGGTGCAGTTATTGGCCTATCATACCGCCGTGGTGATGGGCACCGACGTCGACCAGCCGCGAAATCTCGCCAAATCGGTAACGGTCGAATAGTCAAGCCCGTCTGTTGTCACGCCGGGCCTTCAAAAACCTGCTAGGATGGCTTAGCTGGCATAGGCGCGATCAGCAAAAGTGGACCCCGGTTTTGCGTCCGGTCGCGCCCGAATGCCGAGACCGGCTGCCCTGACCTGGAACCACCATGAACCGCGACGAACTGACCCCGACCGCGCCTCCGGAAGAACCTCTGCCGGACGAGCCCCATACCGGGCTGATGGGCCGTTTCCGGAATTATTTCCTGACCGGGCTGATTGTCGCAGGTCCGCTTGCGATCACGCTGTACCTGACCTGGTGGTTCGTGAACTGGGTCGACAGCATCGTCCGGCCGTTCGTGCCCACCGCCTACCGGCCCGAGACCTATCTGCCGTTCGGGCTGCCTGGCTCGGGGCTGATCGTCGCCGTGGTCGCGCTGACGCTGCTCGGTTTTCTCGCCGCCAACCTGATCGGCCGGACCTTGGTCGACCTCGGCGAACGGCTGCTCGGCCGGATGCCGGTGGTGCGCGCGATCTATCGCGGCCTGAAGCAGGTGTTCGAGACGCTGTTCTCGGGCAAGGGCTCGAGCTTCCGCAAGGTGGGCCTGGTCGAATTTCCCTCGCCGGGGATGTGGTCGATCGTGCTGATCTCGCAGTCGCCGAGCGTCAACATCGCGGCCAAACTGCCGGGCCAGGAGGAGCACATCTCGGTTTTCCTGCCCTGCGCGCCGAACCCGACCACGGGTTTCTTTTTCTACGTGCCCAGAAGCAAGATCATCGAAGTCGACATGACCACTGAGGATGCAGCGACCCTGATCATGTCCGCCGGCGTGGTGCAGCCCGGCTCCGACCCGCAGAAGCGAGCCGCGGCGCTGGCCGGCATGGCGAACGCGGCGCGGGTTGCGAATGCGCCCGCCGCGCTGCAGCCGGCGCCGGTGAAGGTGGAGTGATGGTGCTCACCCCGCGCCAATCAGCGGTACGGCTTCATCCCGCTCATACAGATACAGCAAACACCGCAGCGCCTCGCCGCGCTCGCCCTTCAGCCTCGGATTGTCTTTCATGATCCGAAGCGCCTCGTCACGGGCCTGCGTGATCAACTGGCCGTGGACATCGGAACGCGCGATGCGGTAGCCGGGCAGGCCGCTCTGGCGGATGCCGAGCACGTCGCCTTCGCCGCGCAGCTTGAGATCCTCCTCGGCAATCCGAAAACCGTCGGTGGTCTCGCGGATCACCTTCAGCCGCGCCGCCGACATCTCGCCGAGCGGCTCCCTGTAGAGCAGCAGGCAGGTCGAAGCCTCCGAGCCGCGGCCGATGCGGCCACGAAGCTGGTGCAACTGCGCCAATCCAAAACGCTCGGCATTCTCGATCACCATGATGGTCGCAGCCGGTACGTCGACGCCGACCTCGACCACGGTGGTCGCCACCAAGAGCCCGATCTCGTGGGCAGCGAATTGCGTCATCACGCGGTCTTTCTCCGTCCCTTTCATCTGGCCGTGCACGAGGCCAACGCGGTCGCCGAAGCGTTGCTGCAGCCGCTCGAAGCGCTCGGTGGCGTTGGTCAGATGCTCGATGCCCTCGGCTTCGGATTCCTCGACCAGCGGACAGATCCAGTAGACCAGCTTGCCGGCCTTGAGCGCCCGGCCGACTGCGTCGACCACCTCGTCGAGACGGCTGTTCGGCACGGTACGGGTATCGATCGGCTGCCGGCCCGCGGGTTTCTCGCGCAATTCGGAGACGTCCATGTCGCCGAAATAAGTCAGCACCAGCGTGCGCGGAATCGGCGTCGCGCTCAGCACCAGCACATCGACCGCCTCGCCCTTGTTGGTCAGCGCCAGCCGCTCGCGCACGCCAAACCGATGCTGTTCGTCGACGATCGCCAGCGCCAGCGCCTTGAAGATCACGTCGTCCTGGATCAGCGCGTGGGTGCCGACCAGGAAATCGATTTCGCCGGCTTCCAGCCGCGCCAAAACTTCGCGGCGCTCCTTGCCCTTTTCGCGCCCGGTCAGGATCGCCACCCGAAGCCCGGCGCGTTCGGCCAACGGCGTGATGGTCTTGATGTGCTGGCGGGCGAGGATTTCGGTCGGCGCCATCAGCGCGGCCTGCTTGCCGGCCTCCACGACCGCGGCCGCGGCGAGCAGCGCCACCACCGTCTTGCCGGATCCGACATCGCCCTGCAGCAGCCGCAGCATCCGCACCGGCTGGCGCAGATCCTCGGTGATGGCGGCAACCGCCTCGCGTTGCGAGGCCGTCAGGGCATAGGGTAGCGCGTCGATGATCCGGTGGCGCAGATGGCCGTCGCCGGCGTGGCGGTCACCGGCCGGGCGTCGCAGTTGCGCGCGCACCAGCGCCAGCGCCAGTTGCCCGGCCAGCAGTTCGTCGAAGGCGAGCCGCGACCAGAACGGGCCATCGGGCAAGATATCCGTGAGCTCGACCGGCACATGCACGCGATTGAGCGCCTCCGGGATCGGGGGAAAGCTGCAGCGGCGAATGACTTCCGGGCTGATCCATTCGGGCAAGTCCGGCAGCTTCAGCAGCGCCTGCGCAATGGCCCGCCGCAGCGAACCCAGCGCCAGCCCCTCGGTGAGCGGATACACCGGATCGATGCCCGACAATTTGGAGAAGGCGGCCTCGTCGACAACACGGTCAGGATGCACGATCTGCGGAATGCCGTCGTACATCTGCAGCGTGCCCGAGACGTAGCGTTTCTCGCCGACCGGCAGCAGTTTTTCGACGTACCCTGGCTTGGCCCGAAAGAACGTCAGCACCACGTCGCCGGTATCGTCCGAGGCGTAGACGAGGTAGGGCGCGCGCGAATTGCGCGGTGGCGGCGGCCGGTGGCGGTCGACGGTGACTTCCAGCGTCACCACGGTTCCCTGCACCGCTTCGCGAATCTTCGGCCGCGTCCGGCGGTCGATCACGCTCGCCGGCAAATGCAGCAGCAGATCGACCAGGCGTGGGGTCTCGTCGCGGCTAAGCAGATAGCGCAGCAGCTTGTCCTGCTTCGGCCCGACGCCGGGGAGGGTCGTGACCGGCGCAAACAGCGGATTGAGCAGGGTGGGGCGCATCAGTCTCCCGTCGCACATAGTCGTCATGCGCGGGCTTGACCCGCGCATGCATCTTCAAAAGAGGATGGATTGCCGGGTCAAGCCCGGCAACCACGAGACAGTTGATAATCGCGAACACAAAGGGCTGACATTGGCGATCCCTGCCGCTATATCAAGCCCGCCCGGCACGTCCGGGCTTTTGGCGTTCGGATGGATTGGCGAAAATGACGGGAACGACACGATCAAGCGATGGCCTCGATGACCGTCGCAAGCGGCTTTTGTTCCGCTGCTGGCATCGCGGCACCCGTGAGATGGACCTCATCCTAGGGCGCTTTGCGGACGCCGAGATATCCGATCTGCGCGATGACGAACTGGAGCAACTCGATCACTTGCTTGAGCTACCCGATCCGGATCTTTATGCGGCGGTAATCGGCGACAAGCCGCTGGATCCGGAACATGCGAGTGCGCTGTTCGACCGGATCAAGGCGTTTCGCGCCGTGGATCACGACGCATGAAGGCGCCGGTCAAATCTCCCGCCGCGCTGCTAGCACCCGGCCGTGCGCTGACCTTTGCCAATGTCGCGGAGGGTGCGGAGGGGCTGGTCGTCGCCGATCTGGCGCGCGCGGTTGCAGCCAAACCAAAGCCGCCGGCAGTCAGCCTCGCGGTGGTGTGCCGCGACGGGCCGCGCATGCAGCAATTGGCGCGGGCGCTGGAGTTCTTTGCGCCCGACCTGCCGGTCATGCAGTTTCCGGCCTGGGATTGCCAGCCCTACGACCGGGTGTCGCCGCATGGCGGCGTCCTGGCGCAGCGCCTGACCACGCTGGCGCGGCTGTCGCGCCTCAAGGGCAGCGAGAAGCCGCTGATCGTGCTGACGACGGTCAACGCCGTCGTGCAGCGCGTGCCGGCCCGCGAAGTCGTCGCGGCGCAGGCGCTGTCGGTGGCGCCCGGCCATGTCGTGCCGATGGACTCGATCGTCGCCTGGCTGGAGCACAACGGCTACAACCGCTCCTCGACCGTGCGCGAGCCCGGCGAATATGCCGTGCGCGGCGGCATCCTCGACCTGTTTCCGGCCGGGCTCGACCAGCCGGTGCGGTTCGACTTCTTCGGCGATAGCCTGGAATCGATCCGCACCTTCGATGCGGAGACCCAGCGCACGCTGCTCGACATGCGCGCGCTCGACCTGGTTCCGGTCTCGGAGTTTCAGCTCGTCACCGAAACCATCCGGCGCTTCCGCATGGGCTATGTCGCGACCTTCGGCGCGCCGGAACGCGATGACCTGCTCTATGAGGCCGTCAGCGAAGGCCGCCGCCATCCCGGCATGGAGCATTGGCTGCCGCTGTTCCAGGAGCGGATGGACACGCTGTTCGACTATCTCGACGGCGCCCCGGTCGCGATCGAACCGCAGGGTGAGGACGCGGCCCGCGAGCGCTTCAAGCAGATTGCGGATTACTACGAAGCGAGGCGGGAGGCGCTTGAACATCCAGGCTCCGGCGCGATCTACAAGCCGTTGCCGCCGGATCGGCTCTATCTGACGGAGGCGGAGTGGACCACGCGATTGAGCGAAGCCGCGTTGGCGCGGCTGACGCCGTTCGCGGTGCCCGACGACGGCGCCGATGTGTTCGATGCCGGCGCGCGGCAGGGCCGCAACTTTACGCCCGAGCGTGCCGATACGTCGGTCAACGTGTTCGAGGCCGTGGTGGCGCACGTGCTCGCATTGCAGGCGCAGCGCAAGAAGGTGGTGATCGCGCTGTGGAGCGAGGGCTCCCGCGACCGTATGGGAAGCATGCTGCGGGATCACAAGCTTGCCAACCTGACCAGCGTCAACGCATGGCGCACGGTGCAGGCGACCCCGCGCAACGAAGCCATGCTGGCGGTCGTCGGCATGGAAAGCGGTTTCGAGACCGATGAATTCGCCGTCATCAGCGAACAGGACATCCTCGGGGATCGCCTGGTACGGCCGCGCAAGGCTAGCCGCAAGCTCGACAACTTCATCTCCGAAGTCACCAGCCTCTCGACCGGCGATCTCGTCGTCCATGTCGAGCACGGCATCGGCCGCTTCGTCGGCTTGCAGACGATCGAGGTCGGTGGCGCGCCGCATGACTGCCTCGAACTGCATTATGCCGCCGAGACAAAGCTGTTCCTGCCGGTCGAAAACATCGAACTGCTGTCGCGCTTCGGCTCCGACCACGCCAATGTCGAGCTGGATCGGCTGGGCGGCGGCGGCTGGCAGGCGCGCAAGGCCAAGCTCAAGAACCGCATCCGCGAGATCGCCGGCGAACTGATCAAGATCGCGGCCGAGCGGCATCTGCATGAAGCGCCGAAAATGCCGGTGCAGCCGCACGTCTATGACGAGTTCTGCGCGCGCTTCCCCTATGAGGAGACAGAGGACCAGCTTGGCGCCATCACCTCCACGCTGAAGGATCTCGAAAGCGGCCGGCCGATGGATCGCCTGATCTGCGGCGACGTTGGATTCGGCAAGACCGAGGTGGCACTGCGCGCGGCGTTTGCGGTTGCGCTCGAAGGCAAGCAGGTCGCCGTTGTTGTGCCGACGACGCTTCTTGCGCGGCAACACAGCAAGAATTTCGCGGAAAGATTCCGCGGCTTCCCGGTCAATGTCGCCCAGGCCTCGCGCCTGATCCCCGCCAAGGAACTGACCCAGGTCAAGAAGGGGTTGACCGACGGCAACGTCGACATCGTGGTCGGCACGCATGCACTGCTCGGCAAGTCGATCAAGTTCAGGGATCTGGGCCTTCTGATCGTCGACGAGGAGCAGCACTTTGGTGTCAGCCACAAGGAGCGCCTGAAGCAATTGCGCGCCCAGGTGCATGTGCTGACGCTCAGCGCCACGCCGATCCCGCGGACGCTGCAACTCGCGCTGACCGGTGTGCGCGATCTCTCGATCATCGCCTCGCCGCCGGTCGACCGCCTCGCGGTGCGGACCTTCGTGGCGCCGCACGATCCCTTGATGATCCGCGAGGCGCTGTTGCGCGAACGCTATCGCGGCGGGCAGGCGTTCTACGTGGTGCCGCGGATCGAGGACCTCGCCGGCGTCAAGGACTTCCTCGACAAGAACGTGCCGGAGATGAAGGTCGCGGTCGCGCACGGCCAGATGCCGCCGACCGTGATCGAAGACATCATGTCGGCCTTCTACGACGGCAAATACGATATCCTGCTGTCGACCACCATCATCGAGTCCGGTCTGGATATTCCGACCGCCAATACGCTGATCGTGCACCGCGCCGACATGTTCGGGCTGGCGCAGCTTTATCAGTTGCGCGGACGGGTCGGGCGCTCCAAGCTGCGCGCCTACGCCCTGTTCACGCTGCCGGCGCAGCAGAAGATCACCGCGCAGGCTGAGCGGCGGCTCAAGGTGTTGCAGTCGCTGGAGACGCTGGGCGCGGGTTTTCAACTGGCGTCGCACGACCTCGACATCCGCGGCGCCGGCAATCTGCTCGGCGAGGAGCAATCCGGCCACATCAAGGAAGTCGGCTTCGAGCTTTATCAATCGATGCTGGAGGAGGCCATCCTCAACCTCAAGGCCGGCGTGGCGGAGCCCGCGGCCGACCGCTGGTCGCCGCAGATCACCATCGGCATGCCGGTGCTGATTCCAGAGGATTATGTCAACGATCTGGCCGTGCGGCTGTCGCTCTATCGCCGTCTCGCCGATCTCGAAACCGACGAAGAGATCGACAATTTTGCCGCCGAGATGCGCGACCGCTTCGGCGTGCTGCCAGACGAAGTCCGCTATCTGTTCAAGGTCGCCGCGATCAAGGCGTATTGCCGGCGCGCCAATGTCGAGAAGGTCGATGCCGGGCCGAAGGGGGCGGTGATTACCTTCCGCGAGAACAAGTTCGCGCAGCCGGACCGGCTGGTGTACTTCATCCGCCAGCACGGCCAGGCCGCGAAGGTGCGGCCCGACATGAAGGTGGTGTTCCTGCAGGAATGGAAGACGCCGGAAGAGCGTCTGATGGGTACCACCGAAATCCTGCGGCAACTCGCCAATCTCGCCGAGAACAAGAAGGCGGCGTAGCGCGGGCGGCAATCACGAGGCAGCGCGTTGCGCGCCGTCCTCGAGCCGCATGCGCAGCGATTTCGCAGAATCGTTCGGCAGCAGTGCTGCAACTGTAACCGTCGGTTCCATTCGGGCGTCGCGCTTGCCGTGGCTGGTATGGCGCATCACGCTCGACAGCCGCCGTCCAATGACGTGTGCCGTCTTCAGGTCGCACTCGGCAAAGGCGACGACGACCGAGCCGTCCTCAAGTGCTGCGCCGAAATCCATCTGCCGCATCAGGCGGCTGATGATCCGCGCGCCGTCGAATTGCGCACGGGGATGTTGGGGATCGAACGCAAAGCGCGCGACGGACAGGCCGCCGCCGCGCTGCTGCGTTTGATAGATGGCGCTGGCAAAATCGCGCTCGAAGGCTTCGGGCGTGAGCAGCCCGGTTCGGGCGTCGATCAGGCCTTCGGCATCGATTGCCTTCAGCATCCGGCTCAAATGTGATTCGAAGGCGTGTTGGCGGACCAGCGGCAACGCGGTCGCCGCCACGTGCGTGGGGTCGCCCGGAACCATCTCGAGGTTCGGCAGATCGTATGCAGGCAGGAGATCGGATCCCGTCACCACGACGGGGAGATGGCGGAAACGGGCATCTTCTGCCAACACCGTGAGGAAAGCGTCGACCACGCGCGAGCCGAAACCTTCGGCGATGACGATGCCGTCAATATCTCTGACGTTAAGATGCTTCGCGGCCGCTTCGATCGAGAGCGCGCCGACCACGCCGGTGCACTCGCCAAGCGCAACCGACAGTGCGGGATAGGCGCTGCCGCGGCCGATCAGCAGGACGGTGGCATCGCGCGCGGGATTGATGTGCGACAGCGCGATCGGCACTGACGGCACCAGCCGGCGCATGACGGTGGCATGCAGCGTCCGGACTCGAAGCGCGGCGCGCAAGCGGGCTACAAGTCGGTCGGAACGGGCCGGGCTTTGAAACAACGGGATCGCGTTGTCGGGGAGCGGGACCTGAGGATCGATGGCAATCAGCGGCAGATAAGGCTGGCGCGTTGCGACCGATGCTGCCAGCGCCGCAAGTCCGGCCCCATCGATGTCCGACGTCGCGACCAGCACAGCGGCCGGCTGCATCTGTTCGACCGCGCGCGCCGCGTCCATCGGCTGGGTCTCGACGACTGGAAACAGCTTGGCGGCATCGAGCGCGGACGCAAAGGACGGCTTCCTTGCGTTTGATACGATGAGAATCGGACCTTGCTGAGACATCTGGCTACTCGGATCGGCGCTGATAGTGTTCGCGATCCTAGTTTGCCGGACTTAATGCAGCGTCAACGGCGCGCCGTTCCCGAAGCCTTCAAGGGGTGTTGCTCCGGTCACGAAATGCTTCCACCATCAACGGGTTAAGGCCGAGTTCGGTCAGCGCGTCGCGGGCGCGCGCGTTGTCCATGGCACGGCCTGCCAGCCGGTGGCCGCTCAGCCGGTCGGGCAGCGCCGTCAGCAGTGCGCCCTGGCCGAGCCGCCGCGCCCATTCCTGCAGGTCCTGCCCCAGGAAGCGGTAGCCCCCGACCGCCATGATCCCCGAGGGCGGTGCGGTGATGTTGATCGCGCGTGTCGTGCGGTCGAGCCGTGCTGCATAATCGGTATCGACATAGTCGCGCGGCTGCGCGGCGATCAGCGAGTCGCTCGGCGGCGGCGGTGGTGCGTAGGCGGCGACCGGCACCATCGGCCCGCGCAGGCCCAACGTGCCACGCGGCGTCAGCAGGATTTCGCCTGATATAGACGACCCCGGCAACTCGCGCGGTGCGCCATGAGGGCCGGGCTTGATCATGGCGGGCGAGCCATCCTCGGCGATCCGGCGCGCGCCGAACAGACCGGCTTCTCCGAACAGGTACACATCCGTCAGCGTCGCCTGCCGCGCGGACCAGCCCGCGCTGGAGCCGACCTGTTCCGGCGTGCGCCACAGGCCGATGACGTTGCGCAAGCTCGGCAGCCGGCCTGCGAGGTCGAGTTCGTCCAGCCGCAGCGCCAGTTGCGCCGGTGCAATCAGCGTGTCGCACTTCAACTCGTTGATCTGCTGTTCCAGCACTTCCTCGTCGAACGGGTGGTGCAGCACGAGCGTGCCGCCCGACAGCAGCCAGACCGAAAGCGAGGAGGCGAGGCCGGCAAACGACATTGGCGAGAAAGCCGACAGGACGGTCGCGCCCTGTGGCACGTCGCTTTCGAGTGATATCGCAAGGCCGCCCGCAATCAGCCCGAGATGAGCGCGCGGGACAGGACGGAAACCCTCCGCTGTCATGTCGAAGGAAATCAACGCAGCCTTGCGGCCGTCCTCGATGACGGCGCGCGCGATCGGGGATTCCCGGAAGATGGCGTTGTCGAGCGAGGCCATGCCTTCGGGCAGGTCGCCGCCGAAGCCGCAGACATGGCGGATCGAGAACGCTTCGGCCGCAGCGTTCATGGCGAGATCCGAATAGATGACGCCGTCGACCTTGCTTGACGTCACGATCGCCCGTGCCGCGGTTCGGTTCAGCGCCATGGTCAATTCCGACTGCCGCCAGAGCAGCGGCAGTACCGCGACCACGAGGCCTGCGCGGAAGGCGGCCAGGATCGTGAGCGCGAATTCGATCGTGTTCGGCAGTTGAACCGCGATCACGGAATTCGATGGCAATCCGGATTCGACGAAGTGCGCGGCCAGCGACGAGATCATGCGGTCGGCCTGCGCATAGGTAAGGCGCTTCGGTGGCTGTCCCGTCACACGCATCTTGTTGGGAGGGTCCACCAGCGCCAGCGCATCGGGCTGCCGTGCCAGGATGCGTTTGAACAACGTATCGAGCGTTGGCGAAGCGGTGGGCTGGGTCACGGCGCTATTTCAGTTCTGTCACGAGGGTCGGATCAGTTGATCAATCACTCTACCAGGTTACGCTATCTACCTACTTTGGTTGCACTTCCGGTCTATGCCACAACGTCTCCGGCAGATAACCCGTCAACGCCGTCGCTGCAGGCCGTTCTATCCGATTCCATCGCGCAATCCATTGCTCTTGCACGTTAAACACCGGGATAGCATAGAAACCCGACATCAGCACGCGATCCAGGGCCCGTACGGCGGAAACAAACGGTGGATGTTCGCGCGCTTCCAGCAGTGCTGCGATCAGGGCGTCGATGGCCGGCTCCTTCGCCCCCATGTAATTCCGTGTGCCCGGAATGTCGGCGGCCTGGCTTCCCCAATAAAACGATTGCTCATTGCCGGGAGACAACGATTGATCCCAGCGGTTTTGCAGCATGTCGAACTCGTAACCGAGCCGGCGCTGGTCGAACTGAACGGGATCGACCGCGCGCACGTTGGCGTCGATCCCGGCGCGCTTGAGGTCGCGCTGATAGGTGAGCGCGATCCGCTCCTGATCGCGCGTCGTTACCAGGATTTCGAAGGTGAGGGGCGCTTTCGTGGAACGTTGGCGCAGAACGGTCCCGTCGAGGTCGTAACCTGCCGCCGACAGCAAGGCGAGTGCGCTGCGCAGCGCTGCGCGATCGCGGCCCGATCCGTCGGTAACAGGCAGCCGGTAGGTGCCTTCGAGAATATCCGGGTGGACCTGGCCGCTGAACGGCTTCAGGAGTTCACGCTCGCGCGCGTCGGCTGGACGGGTATAGGCCGATAGCTCGGAGCCGGCGAAGAAGCCGGCCGAGCGCGCATAGAGCCCGAAAAAGTAATTGCGGTTGATCCACTCGAAATCGAACAGCAGCGTCAGCGCCTGCCGCACGCGGATGTCGGCAAATACCGGGCGCCGCGTATTGAACACGAGGAATTCCGAGGGCTGCGGCATTCCGGTCTTGATGGTTTCGCGCATCAATTCGCCGTTGCGTGCGGCCGGAAAATCGTAACCCTCGTGCCAGCGCAGCGGCTCCTGTTCGACGCGAAAATCATAGAGCCCGCGCTTGAATGCTTCGAACTGCCCGTTGGCCTCGCGATAGAAGTCGAGCCTGATCTCATCGAAGTTCCACAACCCCCGGTTCACCGGCAGGTCGCGGCCCCAATAGTCAGGGTTGCGCGTCAGCGTGACGCTCGCTCCGGGCTTGACCGCCGTGACGCGGTAGGGGCCGGAACCGAGCGGTCCGGTCATCGTGGTTTCCTCGAAGGTCGCGGGATTGACGGCGTGCCGCGGCAACACCGGCATCAGGCCGAGGATCAGTGGCAGTTCCCGGTCGTTGGCGCCGCCGAAATCGAACCGCACGGTGAGCGCGTCGATGGCTTCGGCCTTTGCAACCTTGGAATAATACTGCCGGTGATTGGGGCGGCCCTGGTCGCGCAGCAGCGCCCAGGAGAACAGCACGTCATCGGCCGTGACCGGTTTGCCGTCCGCGAAGCGGGCGCGGGGATCGAGGCGGAAGGTGACATAGGTCCTTGCGTCGTCGGTCTCGACGCTCCTGGCGATCAGGCCGTACAGCGTGAAGGCCTCGTCATTGCCGCGCGCCAGCAGGCTCTCGACCACGTAGCCTCTGATCTGCTGAACGGCGAGGCCGCGGACGATCAGCGGATTGAGGCTGTCGAAGGTTCCGAGCAGGCCCCAGGCCAGCCGTCCCCCCTTCGGCGCATCCGGGTTGGCGTAGGGCATGTGGGGGAAGTCGGCGGGCAAAGCGGGCGCGCCGTGCATCGCGATCGCATAGCTTTCGGCGGCCCGCGCCGGACGGACGACCGCTGGGGCCGACGCAGCCAGCACGAGTGCAGCGCACACCAGTGCACCCTGCAAGAGACGCCGGTGGATACGCCCGGAGACGGGCATTGGCGGCGGCGGATTTGATTCGAAAATGCTCACCGCCAAGCTTTATCACAGGCGCCGACAATCGCTCGCGGCGGACGTCAAAGATGCCTGTCGGCATTGATCTTTTCGTCGGTGGCTGTATTGAAGGCGGGCGATTGAATCCGGGTCGAAACGGCTGTCACGTATCCGCCTCAATTGCCAAGGAGACAGCCGCGCAAACGGCTAGGTTTCGGTGCCTGTAGCGGTTTCGGGTGCTCCCGTGAAGAAAGGGTTTTCCGCAATGAATTTCTGTATCTTGGCCGCTTCGGTCCGGCCGCGTGGGCGGGGTTTCACCGTGCTGGCGGCCTCGGCACTGTCGGCAGGCTTGATCGCTTCAGCCGCCATGGCACAGCAGCCCGCGCCGGCCCCTGGGGCTCCCAAGTCCGCGCAGGCGCCTGCACCCGCAGCGCCGCCGAAGGCGGCTGCCCCCAAGGCTGCCCCGAAGGCCCCCGCCGGGGCTCCGGCCGGGCAGGCCGCGCCCGCCGCCGGCGCTCCTGCCGCCCAGCCCCCGGAGCAGCAGGTGCAGCTGATCTACGCTCCCTGGACCAAGTTCTGCCTGAAGGGTCAGGAAGCCAACGCCAAGCAGGTTTGCTTTACCGGCAAGGACGGTCGCATCGAGTCGGGCCAGCCGGTCATCGCTGCCGTGATCATCGAGCCGGAAGGCGAGCCGAAGAAGATCCTGCGTGTCACGCTGCCGCTCGGCATGCAGCTCATTCATGGAACCCGGGTCATCGTCGACAGCAATGCGCCGCAGCAGAGCCCCTATGTCATTTGCTTCCAGAACGGCTGCATGTCCGACTACGAGGCAACGCCTGAGCTGCTCGCCAACCTGAAGAAGGGCCAGAACCTCGTTGTTCAGGCGATCAATTCCAACGGTGCGCCGCTGACGCTGCCGCTGCCGCTGGCCGGTGAATTCGCGAAGGCCTATGACGGCCCGCCGACCGATCCCAAGGTGTTCGAGGAAAATCAGAAGAAGCTGCAGGAAGAGCTGCAGAAGCGGGCGGAAGAGCAGCGCAAGAAGCTTGAGGCCGCCGGCGTGCCCGGCGCCGCCAATCCGGCTGCGAAGTAAACGCCGCGCGTTCGAAAAACAAAAGGCGCCCGAAGGGGCGCCTTTTTTGTTGCCGAAAGAAACGGCTAGTTCAGCGACGGATTGCGCGGACGGTAACCGCCGGACTTGTCCTTCACGAAGATCTCCGCCACCTGCGAATGCCGGATCGGTTCGCCGGAATCGTCGGGCAGGAGATTTTGTTCGGAAACGTAGGCGACGTATTCGGAATCGGAATTTTCCGCGAGCAGATGATAGAACGGCTGATCCTTGTGCGGTCGAACCTCTTCGGGGATCGACAACCACCATTCCTCGGTATTGTTGAATACCGGATCGATGTCGAAAATCACGCCACGGAATGAGAACACCCGGTGGCGGACGATCTGCCCGATCTGAAATTTGGCGGTGCGCGCTTTAATCATGTCCCGTCGAATAGACCATGATTGTGGCCGATGCTAGGGGCAATACGTCGAATTAACCTTTAGGTGTAGTGACGGCATCCCGCGCCATGAGCCCGAAATCATTGACGAAAAGACGTTTCAGAGATGGCTGATATCCTCAATCTCGCGCTTCCCTATTTCGGCCTGATCTTCATTGGCTTCGCCTGCGGCAAGACCAGGAGATTGCCGGAATCCGGCCTCGCCTGGATGAATTTCTTCCTGCTGTATGTTTCGTTGCCGGCGTTGCTGTTCCGCATCATGTCGGAGACGCCGTTCTCCGAGCTGAACAATCCGCCCTTCCTGATCGCCACCACGCTGGCAACCGTGGGCGCCTTCGTCCTTTCAATGGTGACGGGCCGGTTCTTTGGCGAGCTGTCGCTGCGCAAGGCCACCATGGCGGGCCTCGCCGGCGCTTACGGCAATATCGGCTACATGGGGCCCGGACTGGCGCTGGCGGTGCTCGGCAGCAAGGCGGCGGCGCCGACCGCGCTGATCTTCTGCTGCGACAGCATTTTCCTGTTCACGATCGTGCCGCTGTTGATGGCGTTCACCGATCGCGAGCACCCGTCGTTCCTGCATGCGGTCGGCATTGCCGCACGACAGATCGTGCTGAACCCGCTGATCATGTCGGCTGTTCTGGGCGCTCTCGTTGCAGCCCTCCACATTCCGTTGCCGACGGCGCTCGACCGGACGCTGCTGTTTCTGCAGAACGCCGCCGCGCCGACCGCGCTGTTCGTGCTCGGCGTAACCGTGGCGTTGCGCCCGTTCGATCGCGTGCCCTGGGAAGTGCCCGGCGTGATCGCAATCAAGCTGCTGATCCATCCCTTGATCGTATTCGGCCTGATGCTGCTGTTCGGGCCGTTTGCACAGCCCTGGGCGGCGACCGCAGTCCTGATGGCAGCGCTGCCGCCGGCGCTGAATGTGTTCGTGATCGCCCGCCAGAACAACACCTGGATCGAACCGGCATCGGTGGCCGTCCTGATCGGCACCTTCGCATCCGTGGTCACGCTGACCACCGTCATGTGGTTCATCCAGAGCGGACGGCTGACGTTTCCCTGACGAGACGGGTCCTCTACCAGGAAAAGAACTAATTGCCGATGTGTTCCACAAGTAGTACAGTAGCCGTCTTACTCTGGCGTATTTTTTGATTGCTGCGCGTTTGCCGGGCGTTTGGCCCGAGCACAGTATCTCTGAACAAAATTGCTCTCTGAACAACATTGCTCTCTGAACAACATTGGGAGGGGTTTATGGCTAAGCGATTGTCGCGCCGAGCGATCCGTGAGCCGTCTGGAGCTGCGCCGCGACTTGGCGCGGTGGTGCGCTTCACACCGCAGGCGACCCGCACTGGCATCAAACAACTGGAGGCAAGCGGTTTTCGCGTTGCCTCTTCGAAGGATTTCCGCTCGGCCGCCGCGGTGCCGAGTGATCTCGACGGCGCCGATGTGCAGTACTTCGAGCGTTTTGGAATTGCGATCGTCAGGCGGGACGGCGAACGGTTGAGGCCGATGGTCGAAAAGGCCATGCAGCAAAAAGTGGTCAGCAGCGTCCGGCCAGAGCGGACTTATCATGCGCTCGGTGCGCCGGGAGTGAACCGAGCCGATACTACGCAGGCGTCGTTCGCCGCAATGGCGAACCTGGATCCGGACTATCTGCGGGGCTACCGCGACGGCATCAGCGAATTGGTTGATCGTCTGCTTGGCGGCGAGCAGGCGGAGAGCCTGAGAAAGGCGCCGCCGCGGATTGACGAGACGACGTCCACGTGGGGACTGCAAGCGACCAAGGTCATTGGCAGCAGTCTGACCGGGCTTGGTATCAAGGTTGCGGTGCTCGACACCGGTTTCGACCATACCCACCAGGATTTCGTTGGCCGGATCATCACCAAAAAGCTGTTCGCCAGTAACAGCACCGAGGACGATGTCCACGGCCACGGCACGCATTGTATCGGAACCGCGTGCGGTCCGTTGCGTCCAACGACCGGTCCGCGCTACGGCATTGCCTACGAGTCGGAAATCTATGCCGGGAAAGTGCTGGGCGACGATGGCTTCGGCACCGATCGCTCGATCATCGCCGGCATGGATTGGGCGCTCGATGAGGGCTGCCACATCATTTCGATGTCGTTAGGCGCCGCGACTCAAATGGGAGACCAGCCCAACGACGACTACGAGCAGATCGGGAAGGTCTGTCTGGATGCGGGGACACTGGTGGTCGCTGCTGCGGGCAACGAGAGTGCACGCCCACAGCAGATCAATCCCGTCGGTTCGCCGGCGAACGCTTCCACGTTCATGGCGGTGGGGGCCGTCGACAGCGCCCTCCAGCCCGCCTCGTTCTCCTGCGGCGGCATGAACCCGGGCCAGGAGGTAGACATTGCCGCCCCTGGCGTTGCCATACTTTCCTGCTTACCTGGAAACAACTATGATCGCTGGAATGGAACCAGCATGGCGACGCCGCACGTCAGTGGAGTGGCAGCCTTGCTGGCTCAGTCCAATAATACCTTCCGAGGCTGGGCCTTGTGGGCGCGCGTGCTTCAATTGGCCAGCCGGCTGCGACTTCCGGCTCGCGACGTTGGCAAAGGACTGCTCCAGGCGCCGCCGTCGTGAGAGGCAAAGGGTGATGAATGGCAGAAAAGGTCGATGTCACGATCCGAATAGAGGAATCGAATAAGGATCGCATGGACGAGATCGTCGAAGCCCTCAAAGGGGGCGGGTTGGACCGTGTCGAGAGCCACAAGCGCTTCATGATCGTCAACGGTAGCGTGAATGCCGATGCCCTTGATGCACTCCGCAGCGTCAAGGGCGTGGCATCTGTTCGCAAAGACAGCACCTACAAGACGCAGACACGTTAAAGCGTGACGCTTGTCAGCGGGGCGGGTCTGCTCGATCCGTCTGGCTGGCACGTCTCCATGTCGGTGCCAGCCCCTCGCGCATGGCGAGCCTTCGCAGCGGGCCGAATGAGCCAAGCAAATGCATCCCGGCGGCGCGCAGCGACTGCATCGGCAGGAAGTCGCTGAGCAACGAACGATTGGCGACATCGATCGCAATCAGACGGCTTGCGACGTCGGAACTGCGGGCGGACTGATAGCACGCCAGCACCGCCGGCGAGCCGGGATCTTCCCCGAGCGAAATCGCATTGCCCGCGATCTCGGCGATGTCAGCGGCGTCACGCAAACCCAAGTTGAGACCCTGCGCGCCGATCGGCGGCATCACATGCGCGGATTCTCCGACCAGCGCGACACGGTGGCTGGCGAATTGTGCAGGGCGCTCGATGGTCAGGGGAAACAGGTTGCGACCAGCCTCGACCCGGACGCGGCCGAGAATGGAATGTGATTGCCTTTCAGCGGCCTCCGACAATTCGTCATCGCCGAGCGACATCAGCCGCTCGGCCTCCCTGGCCGTCGAAACCCAGACCACGCTGCAGCGATTGCCGGGCAGGGGAACGAACACGCAGGGCCCCTGCGGCGTATGAAATTCGGTGGAGACGCTATTGTGCGACCGCGAATGGGTGATGTTGAAAGTCAGGGCTGACTGGTGCAGGTCGCGGCGGCGCACCTCGATTCCGGCTGCCTGGCGGGAAGGCGATTGCCGGCCGTCCGCGCCGATCACCAGCCGCGCGGCAAGGTGCTCGCCCTTTCCGGTAGTAATGGCGACGCTCGTATGCTGCGGATCGATCGTCGCCGCCTCATCGTCGAACCGGGCCAGGTTCGGCAACTCGTCTGAACGGGCTTCGAGCGCGACCATCAGCGAGCGGTTATCGATGTTGTAGCCGAACTGCTCGAGCCCGATTTCGTCGGAGCAGAAACGCACTTCGGGTGCGCGGATCAGCCGGCCGGTGTCGTCGACGAGGCGCATGGTCCGCAACGCGGCGGCCTGGCCATGGCAGCGCGGCCAGACGTCCAGGCGTTCGAGCAGATCGACGGAAGCGCCCAACAGGGCCGTGGTGCGGTTGTCGGCATAGGGCACGCGGCGGGCGAGCAGGGCGGTGTTTGCACCGCTCGCGGCGAGCGCGATGGCCGCGGCCAATCCGGCCGGCCCCCCGCCAACCACGACGGTGTCATAAACTTGCGATGCATTTTCCATATCGGAACAATTGACGTTCCGAGCGGCGTTTTCAAGCCACCAACTGGCCGAAATGTTTCCCTCGATTTGCGCGGCGGAACGCCGCAAGCGCGGATATGCAAATCAGGTCGATTCCTGATAGCACTGCCGGAGCGATGAACCAGATGAGCCAGCCAGTTTCCGCCCCGCCGACGAGCCGGGCCCGGACCGCAGCATTCGCCGTGCATATCCTGACGGCGATGGGCGCAGGCGTCGCGCTGCTGGCAATGCTGGAAGCCGTGCGGGAGCACTGGGCTAACATGTTCGGCTGGCTGGGCGTCGCCCTCGTCATCGACGCAATCGACGGCCCGCTGGCGCGGAGGCTGGACGTCGTGCGGCTGCAGCCGAACTGGTCGGGCGAGGTGCTCGATCTCGTCGTCGATTTCGTGACCTACGTTTTCGTTCCCGCCTATGCGATCACGGCGAGCGGGCTACTGCTGCCGTTGGCCGCGCCGGTGCTCGGCATCGGCATCATGGTGTCGGGCGCGCTCTATTTCGCCGACCGGCGCATGAAGGCGTCGGACAATCATTTCCGCGGCTTTCCGGCGCTATGGAACGTGGCCGCGTTTTATTTGTTCTTGCTGCACCTGCCGCCTGCACTCTCCAGCCTCGGCATCGCCATCCTGATCGCGCTGACATTCGCGCCGTTTCACGTGGTGCATCCGATCCGGGTGGTGCGGTTGCGCTGGCTGACCCTGTGGCTGATGGCCATCGGAGCTATGCTTGCGATTTATACGCTCGTGAATGACTTCAACGTAGGCGCTCCGATCGTCGTCGGGCTGTGCGCGATCGCCGCCTACACAATAGGAAGTGACACCGTGATCCGCCGGATAAAGTCGTTCAAGGCATGATGGAATTACTGACCAGCCCGGAAGCCTGGGCAGCGCTGCTGACTTTGACGGCGCTGGAAATCGTGCTGGGCATCGACAACGTCATCTTCATCTCGGTGATCGTCTCGCGCATCCCGGAGCCGCAGGCGAAGCGGGCGCGGCAGATCGGGCTCGCGCTGGCGCTGATATTCCGCATCATGCTGCTCAGCGTGCTGGTGTGGTTGATCGGCCTGACCCAGCCCGTGATCACGGTGAGGGACCTCGCATTTTCGTGGCGCGATATCATCCTGATCGGCGGTGGCTTGTTCCTGATTGCGAAGGCCACCCACGAAATTCATGCCGAGGTTGAAGCGCGCGAGTCGGAGCACGACGAGCAGCCGAAGGCCAACGCCTTCTTCTGGGTGATTCTGCAGATCATCGTCGTCGACCTGGTGTTCTCGCTGGATTCTATCATCACGGCGATCGGCATGGCGGAGGATATCGAGATCATGGTCGCGGCGGTCGTGATCGCCTGTTTCGTGATGTACGTGTCGTCAGGGCCGGTTTCCCGCTTCGTCGCGGAGCACCCGACCACCAAGATGCTGGCGCTGGCGTTCCTGGTGCTGATCGGGGTGGCGCTGGTGGCGGACGGATTCCAATTCCACATCCCGCGCGGCTATATCTACTTTGCCATGCTGTTCGCGGCTGCGGTCGAACTGTTCAACGTGCTCGCCAGGCGCAACCGCCGGAAGGTCGCCAGGTAGGCAGCTTCAGCCGGGCGAGTTGACAATGCGGCGGCGATGGCCTTCGTTTCTGGTGCTTCAGCAAACACCGAGGGAGAAACGGTCATGACCAAGGCGGTGCGCGTGCACAAGGTGGGGGGTCCGGAAGCCCTGGTGTACGAGAGCGTGGACGTGCCGGCGCCGGGGCCGGGCGAGGTTCGCATCCGCCAGCACGCCGTCGGCCTGAATTTCATCGACGTCTACTTCCGGACCGGCCTCTACAAGGCGCCGGGGCTGCCGTTCATCGCCGGCAACGAAGCTGCGGGCGAGGTTGTGGCCGTCGGCGCAGGCGTCACCAATTTTCACACCGGCGATCGGGTCGCCTATTATTTCACGCTCGGCGGCTACGCCAGCGAGCGGGTGATCCCTGCGGACAATCTGGTCAAGCTGCCCGATCACATCACCTACGAGCAGGGCGCCGTCCTGATGCTCAAGGGGCTGACGGTCTGGTACCTGTTGCACAAGACCTTCAAGGTCGAGCCCGGACACCGCGTCTTGATCCACGCCGCCGCGGGCGGCATCGGCCTCCTGGCCTGCCAATGGGCGAAGGCGCTTGGCGCGCACGTGATCGGCACCGTCGGCACCAAGGCGAAAGCCGACCTCGCGCTCTCCAACGGCTGCGACCACGTCATCCTCTACAACGAGGAAGACTTCGTAGCGCGGGTCAAGCAGATCAGCCGCAACCAACTCTGCGATGTGGTCTATGACGGCGTCGGCAAGACCACGTTCCCGGGCTCGCTGTCGTGCCTGCGGCCGCGTGGCCTGTTCGTGAGTTTTGGCAACGCCTCCGGCCCGGTGCCGCCATTCGCGCTCGCCGAACTCAACAATCACGGCTCGCTGTTTGCGACGCGGCCGAAGCTCAACGACTATGTCTCGACCCGCAAGGAGCTGCTTGAAGGCGCTGACACGTTGTTTGCTGCCGTGATCAACGGCAAGCTCCATGTGCCGATCAACCACGCCTATGCGCTGAAGGATGCGGCCAAGGCGCATACCGAGCTCGAGGGCAGGGCGACGACGGGGGCGGCGATCCTGAGGCCGTGATTGCCGCCGTCATTCCGGGGCACGCGAAGCGTGAACCCGGAATCTCGAGGTTCCGGGTTCGATGCTTCGCATCGCCACGGAACGACATGACTACGCCACCCTTCTCGCCGCACCTGCCTTGACCAAAATCGTGTCGAGGCAGTCGATCATCAGCGATATTTCCTCGCGCGTGACATTCAGCGCCGGCATGAAGCGCAGTGCGTCCGGCTGCGGCGAGTTGATGAGGACGCCGTCCGCAAGCGCCTCAGCGACGATCGCGGGGCCGATCGGCAGCTTCAGATCCAGCGCAAGCAACAAGCCCCGGCCACGGACTTCGCCGAGGCCGTGCCGCGCCGACAGCTTTTGCAGTTCGCTCTCCAGAAACAGGCCGGCGTCGGTGGCCGATTTCAGGAATTGCGGCTGGCTGACGTGTTCGAGTACCGCCAGACCTGCGGCGCACATCAGCGGATTGCCATTGAAGGTGCCGCCCTGGTCGCCGTGTTCGAAGCAGGACGCGTGCTCGGTCGCGAGCAGGGCTGCCAGCGGCACACCGCCGCCGATGCCCTTGCCGAGCGTCATGATGTCGGGCTCGATCCCGGCGTGCTCGTAATGGAACAGCTTTCCGGTGCGGCCCATGCCGGTCTGGATCTCGTCGACGATCAGGAGCGAGCCATGCGCCTTGGTCAGCGCCCGCAACTCCCCGAGGAATTGATCGGTTGCCGGCCAAACGCCGGCTTCGCCCTGGATCGGCTCCAGCATCACCGCGACCGTGTTGTCCGAGATCAGCGCCTTCACTGAATCGAGATCGTTGAGCCGCGCTTTTCGGAATCCCGAAACCTTCGGCTCGAACAGCGGCTCAAACGCCTTCTTGCCCGACGCGGACATGGTCGCGAGCGTGCGGCCGTGAAAACCGCCTTCGAAGGTGATGATTTCGAACGCACCGTTCTTGAATTTGGCGCCGTATTTGCGCGCGAGCTTGATGGCGCCTTCATTGGCTTCCGCGCCGGAATTGGCGAAGAAGACCTGATCGAAGCAGCTGTTCTCGACCAGCGCTTGCGCCAGCTTCAGGCTGGGTCCGTTGTAGAAGGCAGGGCTCGGCGTCAGCAGCAGCTTTGCCTGCGCCGCAAGCGCCTCGGCGATGACCGGCGGCGAATGGCCGAGGCAGTTGACGGCCCAGCCCTGCATGAAATCGAGATAGCGCTTGCCGGCGTCGTCCCAGAGATAGGCGCCTTCGCCGCGAACGAACACGGCCTGCGGGCGAGCGGTGATGTTCATCAGCGCGGGATACGGATGGGCAGCATTGGTCATGTCGATCTCCTCTGGGGTGTTGGTGAAGGGGCGGGCTGAAACGCAAGAAGGCCGCACTTTTGAGGGTGCGGCCTTCTCGAAAACGTTGCTGAACTAGCTGATCAGCGTTGTCGTCGGACACGGCGCAACCCATCGTCGCTGGAGCGACGACGCAGGCAGGCGCGGCGGTTGGTCCGGTTCAGTTTCATCGCGGAGGGCCATACAGCCTGATGGCAGGCCGTGTCAAGCGTCGTCGTTTGGTTCAGAACCCCGCGACGCTGCCATGCAGGTCGTACTGATCCGCGCGCTCGATCTTCGCGGTGACGATCTCGCCGACCTTCAGCGGGCGGCGGCTGGACAGATAGACCGCGCCGTCGATCTGCGGGGCGTCAGCCTTTGAACGGCCCTTCGCGACCGTCGGCCCGACTTCGTCGATGATGATCTGCTGCCGGGTGCCGACCTTGCGCTTCAGCCTGCGCGCGGAGATTTTCTGCTGCCGCGCCATCAGCGCGTTCCAGCGTTCCTGCTTGAGTTCGTCGGGCACGACATTGCCGATCGCATTGGAAGCCGCCCCCGCCACCGGCTCGTATTTGAAGCAGCCGAGACGATCGATCTCGGCTTCTTCCAGCCAATCCAGCAAGTACGCAAAATCGGAATCGGTCTCACCGGGAAAGCCGACGATAAAGGTCGAACGCAGCGTCAGGTCGGGGCATTCCGCGCGCCACTTCTTGATCCGCGCCAGCGTCTTTTCCTGCGCGGCGGGGCGCTTCATGGCTTTCAGGACATCCGGGCTTGCATGCTGAAACGGGATGTCGAGATAGGGCAGGATCTTGCCCTCGGTCATCAACCCGATGACTTCGTCGACATGCGGGTAGGGGTAGACATATTGCAGCCGCACCCAGGCGCCGAGGTCGCCGAGTTCTTTCGCGAGGTCGAAGAATCTGGCGCGGACCTGGCGATCCTTCCATGGACTGTCGGCATATTTGATATCGACGCCGTAGGCCGAGGTGTCCTGCGAAATGACCAGCAATTCCTTGACGCCGGCAGCGACCAGTTTTTCCGCCTCGCGGAGCACGTCATTGGCTGGGCGCGACACCAGGTCGCCGCGCAGTTTTGGAATGATGCAGAAGCTGCAGCGGTTGTTGCAGCCTTCGGAAATCTTCAAATAGGCGTAGTGCCGCGGCGTCAGCTTGATGCCCTGCGGCGGCACCAGATCGAGGTGCGGGTTATGCACCGGCGGCAACGCCCGGTGCACCGCCTCCAGCACGCTCTCATATTGCTGCGGGCCCGTGATCGACAACACGCCGGGATAGGCTGCCTCGATCTGCTCAGGCTCGGCGCCCATGCAGCCGGTGACGATGACCTTGCCGTTCTCGGCCATCGCCTCGCCAATCGCGCCGAGTGATTCCTGCTTGGCGCTGTCGAGGAAGCCGCAGGTGTTGACGATGACGATGTCGGCGCCGTCATGCCTGCGCGCCAGTTCATAGCCTTCGGCGCGCAACCGGGTGATGATGCGCTCGGAATCCACCAGCGCCTTGGGGCACCCAAGCGAAACAAAGCTGACTTTGGGCGCGGCGGCCTGTTGCATATTTAATCTGCCTGATTGATACGCACGAGCTAGTCCCAATTGCTCACAATTACAAGGCTTTGCGGGGGCTCCTTACGTGCTATGGATGACCGGCCGGGCTATGAGTTGATCGATGAGCGCTGAGTCCTCGCCGAAAATCGTGATTGTCGACGAAAGCCCGATCCGTGCCGCCATCCTGGAAGAGGGGCTGCGGGAAGCGGGTTTTACCGGCGTGGTGCATATCAGCGAGATGCAGAGCCTGCTGGCGCGGATTTATGCGCTCGACCCTGACGTGATCCTGATCGATCTGGAAAACCCCAGCCGCGACGTGCTGGAACAGATGTTCCAGGTCAGCCGCGCGGTGCGGCGGCCAATCGCCATGTTCGTCGACCAGAGCGATGCGGCCTCGATCCAGGCCTCGGTCGATGCCGGCGTCTCCGCCTACATCGTCGATGGCTTGAAGAAGGAGCGGATCAAGCCGATTCTCGACCTCTGCATCTCCCGCTTCAACGCCTTCTCGAAGCTGCAGGATGAACTCGATCGCACCAAGTCCGCGCTCGAGGAACGCAAGGTCATCGACCGCGCCAAGGGCATCCTGATGAAGGTGAAGGGCCTCTCCGAAGACGAGGCCTATGTGCTCATGCGCTCCACGGCGATGCGCGAAAAGAAGAAGATCGGCGAGATCGCGCAATCGATCCTGACCGCCTCGGAGCTGTTGAAATGACGACACCGCTGCATATCGGCTTCATTCCGCTGGTCGACGCCGCCGCGCTGATCATCGCCGTCGATAAGGGCTTTGCGGCGGCCGAAGGGCTCGACGTCACGCTGGTGCGGGAAGTCTCGTGGTCCAATGTGCGCGACAAGCTCAATATCGGCATGTTCGACGCTGCGCATCTGCTGGCGCCGGTCGCGATCGCCTCCAGCCTCGGGCTCGGACACGTCAAGGTGCCGATCGTCGCCCCGTTCAATCTCGGCCTCAACGGCAACGCGATCACGGTCTCGCCGGCGCTTCACGCCGAGATCATGGGCGAGATCGAGGGTGATCCCGTCGATCCCATGGCGACGGCAACGGCGCTTGCGCGCGTCGTCGCCAACAGGCGCAAGAGCGGCGCGGAGCCGCTCACCTTCGGAATGACCTTCCCGTTCTCCACCCACAATTACCAGCTTCGGTTCTGGATGGCGGCTGGCGGGGTCGATCCCGATGAGGACGTTCGGCTGGTGGTGCTGCCACCGCCCTACATGGTGGACAGCCTCGCCAACGGTCATGTCGATGCGTTCTGCGTCGGCGCGCCCTGGAACTCGGTCGCGGTCGATCTCGGCGTCGGCCACATCCTGCATTTCGTCTCCGACATCCTGGTGCGCGCGGCAGAAAAGGTTTTGGCCGTCAGGCAAAGCTGGTCGGAAAAGAACCCGGAGGTGCTGGCGGCCCTGATCCGCGCGGCTTCCCACGCGGCCGAATTCATCGAAGATCCCGGAAACCGCGCCGAGACCGCGCATGTGTTGGCGCGGCGCGAACGGATCGGTGTCGGCGCCGAGGTGATCCAGCGCACTCTCGACGGCCGGCTGAAGATTTCACCCGATGGCCAGCGCCGTGAGAGCGGCCGCTACCTCCTGGTCGGGCGCGAGGGCGCGGCCCGGCCTGATCCCGCGCAGGCCGCCTGGCTTTACGCGCAGATGGTGCGGTGGGGACAGACACCGATGCGCCCGGACGCGCTCCGGACCGCCATGGGGGTGTTCCGGCCGGACCTCTACGATGCTGCCTTGGGGCGACAGGATGGGGCCTCAGGCGCATCCACCGCCATCGGGGCCTTTGCTGGCCCCGCATTTGATCCGGGCGATATCGCGGGCCACCTTGGGGCCTTCAAGATCGGTCGCTGGAAGCCCTGAAGAAATATTGGGCACTTCCGGCTGCGGCTCATTTTTTGGGCGATATGCCCGCGAAGCAGCTATGAAGCAAGCTTCATAGCTTCGAGCTCGCCTTCGGAACCGTCTGAAATAACACGATATTTGTAAAGTATTGTTCTGGCACGCAACTTGTATGTTGCAGTGCGGCCAACCGCCGTGGATGTCGGCTGGCCTACGTCCAAGATGGATTTCCGCAGCAACGAAGCTGATCGGGACCGCTCATTCCAGGCCCGGCCCACAAGGCCAAGCCGGGTGCCGGGCGGTCGCACTCAACCCCGTTGACGCCACCACGCGTGGCCGCAGGAGCTTCGTCGCGCACCATGAAGATCGAAACGCTCACAGTCGATTTTACCGACGAACAGAAACGCTACCTCGAAGGCTTTACCACCGGGTTGCAGATCAGCCGGGTGGGGCGCGGCCTCGGCGGCAGCGCCGGCAAGGCGAATGCCGAACCGACCGGGCCGGATGCCGCGCATATCAAGGCACAGGACAAGGTCACGGCATCAGGCAAGAAGCTCGTCGACCAGGAAAAATTCAAGCGCGAGGAGCATCCGTTCGATGCCTATCCGCGGCTGAAGCAGCAGGCGCTCGACAACGCAGTCCCAAATCCTGCGGATAATTTCCGCTGGCGCTATTACGGACTGTTCTACGTGGCGCCAGCGCAGGATTCCTACATGTGCCGGTTGCGGATTCCGAACGGGATCATGAAGCACTGGCAGTTCGCAGGGCTGGCCGACCTCATCGAAAAACTGTGTGGACCGTTTTCCCACGTCACCACGCGCGCGAATTTGCAGGTGCGCGAAATTCCGCCGAAGAACGCGGTGGCGCTGATCGAAGGCATCCAGGATCTCGGGCTGTGCTCGCGCGGCACCGGCGCCGACAACATCCGCAACGTCACGGGCACGCCGACGGCCGGGATCGATCCGCAGGAGCTGCTGGACACCCGCGAATATGCGCGGGAATGGCACTACCATATCCTCAACGATCGTTCCCTGTACGGGTTGCCGCGCAAGTTCAACGTCGCCTTCGACGGCGCCGGCAGGATCGCGGTGCTGGAGGACACCAACGACATCGCGTTCTCGGCGGTCGAAGTTAAGGACGGCTTTGGCGCCGAGCCCGGTATCTGGTTTCGCCTGGGGCTCGGCGGCATCACCGGGCACAGGGATTTTGCAAAGTACGGCGACATCGTCGTCAAGCCGGCGGACGCCACAAAAGTGTCGGACGCCATCGTCCGGGTCTTCATCGATCTCGGCGACCGCACCAACCGCAACAAGGCGCGGCTGAAGTACGTGCTCGACGGCATGGGACACGACAAGTTTCTCGCACTGGTCGAGGAGCGGCTCGGAAAACCCTTCACCCGCGTGCCGCCGGAGGCGATGTTGCCGCGGCCGGCGTTCGACCGCATGGCGCATATCGGTGTGCACCAGCAGAAGCAGGCGGGATTGAACTGGATCGGCGTATCGGTGCCGCTCGGAAAAGTCACCTGCGATCAGATGCGCGGACTGGCAAAGATCGCGCAGGACCTCGGTGACGGCGATATCCGGTTGACCGTCTGGCAGAACCTTCTGATCCCGGGCGTGGCCGACGGGAATGTCGAACTGGCGATCGCCGCGATCAAAAAGATCGGACTGGCGGTCGAAGCCTCGCAAATCTGCGCCGGGCTGATCGCCTGCACCGGTAATGCCGGCTGCCGGTTTGCGGCGTCGGATACCAAGCGCCATGCCGCCGAGATCGGCGACTGGTGCGAGCCACGCGTCAATCTCGACACGCCGCTCAACATCCACGTCACCGGTTGCCACCATTCCTGCGCCCAGCATTACATCAGCGATATCGGCCTGATCGCGGCGAAGGTGGACGTCGGCGAGGACGTCGATCCCGTCGAGGGCTATCATTTGTTCACCGGCGGCGGCTTTGGCCCGGACGCCAATGTCGGGCAGGAGGTCTATCACGACCTCAAGGCGGAGGACGCGCCGAGGACGGTCGAGCTGTTGCTGAAGGCCTATCTCGCGCACCGCTCCTCGCCCAATGAAACCTTCCTGACGTTTGCGCGCCGCCATGACGGCGAGACGCTGCGCAAACTCGCTGAAGCTCAGGTGTCCTCATGAACCAGATCACGCCGCCGCCGAAGATCGAGATCATTCCATCGAGCGCGCCGTTCTCCGAGGCGCAGCGCTCGTGGCTGAACGGGTTCTTTGCCGGCTTGCTGTCGGATGCCCCGACGCCGCTGTCGGCGGAGCAGGGCGCGGCCGTCATGCAGGGCGCGGCCGGCGACGGCGATGACGGCGAGGCGCCGTGGCATGACCAGACCATGCCGATTGCCGACCGCATGAAGCTTGCCGAAGGCCGTCCGCTGCGGCGGCGCATGATGGCGGCGATGGCGCAACAGGATTGCGGCCAGTGCGGCTACGACTGCCACAACTATTCGGAAGCAATCGCAAGCAAGAGCGAGGCTCGCCTCAACCTCTGCGTCCCCGGCGGCAAGGAAACCGCGCGGATGCTGAAGTCTCTCTATGAGGATATCGACAAGGCGCCCGCGGTGGCCTCAGCGGCGACGTCAGCCGTGCCTGCCGCGGCAACACCCGCTGTTGTCGCAGAGCCCGGGCGCTCGCGCGACAATCCTGCGCCGGCGAAATTCGTTGGGCGTCGGCTGCTCAACAAGGGAAAATCGGAAAAGGAAACCTGGCATATCGACTTCGATCTGTCCGGCTGCGGCCTCGACTATGTCGTCGGAGATTCCTTCGGTATCTTCGCCCGCAACGATCTCGGCAATGTCGATCAGATCATTGCCTTGCTCGGGGCGTCGCATACCACCAAAGTCCGGGGCAAGACCTTGCGCGAGGTGTTGCTCGACGACGTCTCGCTCGCACCGGCGCCGGATTCCCTGTTTGAACTAATCTCCTACCTCACGGGTGGCACGCAGCGCGAAAAGGCGAGGGCGCTGGCGCAGGGCGAGGATCCCGATGGCGACGCGACGACGCTCGACGTGATGGCCGTGCTGCAGAAATTCCCCAACGTGCGGCCGCATCCGGAAGCCTTCATAGAGGCCCTGGAAGCTCTGCAGCCGCGCCTCTATTCGATCTCGTCATCGAATAATGCAACGCCGGGCAAACTGTCGTTGACGGTGGATTGCGTGCGCTATGTCATCAACAAACGCAAGCGCCTTGGCCTCGCCTCGACCTTCCTCGCCGAACGCATTCAACCCGGCGATGAGGTGAAGGTCTATGTGCAGAAAGCCCACGGCTTCGCGCTGCCGGAGGATCCAAAAGTCCCGATCATCATGATCGGGCCGGGCACCGGCATCGCGCCGTTCCGCGCCTTCCTGCACGACCGCCGCGCGACCGGCGCGCCCGGCAAGAACTGGCTGTTCTTCGGCCATCAGCGCAGCGACTGCGACTTCTTCTATGCGGACGAACTCAACGCCATGAAGACGTCAGGCCTGCTGACAAGGCTGTCGCTGGCGTGGTCGCGTGATGGCGACAAGAAGTTCTACGTGCAGGACCGGATGCGCGAAGTCGGCCGCGAAGTCTGGACCTGGCTTGCCGAGGGCGCCAATATCTACATCTGCGGCGACGCCAAGCGGATGGCCAAGGACGTCGAGCGCGCTTTGGTCGATATCGTCGCCCAGTTCGGGGCCCGGACCACCGACGAGGCCGTCAGTTTTGTCGCCGAACTCAAGAAACAGGGCCGGTTCCAGCAGGACGTTTACTGATCCGGGTCCGGAATAGCTCTAATCGGTGCGAAAAATATTCTCGGTCCAGCCGGGGGACGGAGAAATTTCCACTCGATTTGGAGTCCGCCGAAGCGACCATATCGCTATTTCCGGCGGCATCTTGCATTGGAGCGCGAACGATACTCCATATGCCATCCATGATGCGTTGGAGGTCGACCATGCGCGAACTATCGGCGGAAGCCCGCCTGCACCTTTACGCACGTTCGGTGTCCCGCCGATCCGGCACCGGCTACACCGCTGCGCTCTACAGCGCGCTGGCGCTCATTGCGGCCGTTGTGTTCGGCACGCTGTCGGTTCACCCGTTCTGAGATTGACACCTCTCACTTGCTCAGCGTGTTCTTGTAGATCTGGCCGTCCTTCATGATGATCTTGAAGTTGTTGGCGGGGTCGGCAATCAGGTTGATGTTCTGCAACGGATTTCCGTCGACCAGCAGTAGATCCGCGAGCGCCCCCTGTTCCACCACGCCGAGTTTCCCCGGATAGGGATTGCGCTTGCCGGACATTTGCAGCAGTTCGGCGTTGGTCGATGTCGCCATGACCAGCGCTTCGGCGGGGGTGTACCAGCGGGTCAGCGAGGCCAGAATGGCCCCTTGTTTCTGCGCCAGCGCGCGTGAGAACAGCACGTCGGTGCCCCACGCCGTCTTGATCTTGTACTTCTTCGCCAACTCGTAGGACCTGGCGATGCCGGGCCAGACCTCATCCGCCTTGGTGCGCTGGACGGTTCCCACCGGAAAGCCCAGCTTCAACTCGTCGGGGAGCGGCTGCATGCTCAGCCAGATGCCCTTCTCGGCGATCAGCCTGGCAGTTGCGTCGTCCATCAGAAAACCGTGTTCGATACACTTCACGCCGGCCGCAATAGCCCCCCGGATCGCAGCCGACGTAAAGGCGTGCGCGGCGACGTAGGTGCCCCAGTTCTCGGCCGCCTCAACCGCGGCGCGCAGTTCGGGCTCTGTGAAGGTGGTCACGTCGATCGGACTGAAGGGTGACGAAACTCCGCCGCCCGCCGTCAGCTTGACCTGGGAGGCGCCCTGCATCAGCTGTTCGCGCGCTCGCACGCGCACCTCATCCGGGCTGTCTGCCACGATGGCGCCGCCGATCTGTTCCATTCGGGTGAGCATGCCGCCGATCGTGCGCGGCAGATCGGTCAGTTGCCGGAAATCGCCGTGCCCGCTGGTGATCGTGATCATGGCGCCGGACGGATAGATGCGCGGGCCCTTGACGATGCCCTCATCGATGGCGCGCTTGAGGCCGAACACCGGTCCGCCGACGTCGCGAACCGTGGTGAAGCCGCGCATCAGCGTGTCGGTGGCCTCTTCGCCGGCCACGAGATTGTTGTAGCCGACATCGCCGAACGCCTGCTGCGGCGTCACGCGCGCCAGCATCGCATGCCAATGATTGTCGATCAGGCCGGGCATTAGCGTGCGGCCGCCGCCGTCGACGATCGTAGTGGTCGCGCTTCGATCGACCGGGATAGCGTTCCGGGAAATGGTTTCGATCAGGTTGCCGCGAACCAGCACGTTGGTCGGTTCGGACAGCGACGTGCCCCTGCCGTCGAATACCCTGACATTGTTGAACAGCGTGACCGCGCCAGTGGCTTGCTGGGCCAGCGCTGCACTCGCTGAGAGAAGTAGTGCACAGACCGGTGTGGCCGACAGCAAACGGCGGAGAGACATGGAAACCATCTCTAACCCTCCAACTGATATTGTCACGCCTTCACCTTGAACGGCGCTACATCGATCCCCGCAGCCTTCAATGCTGCGCGCACCCCGCGCGCGATGTCGACTGCACCCGGCGTATCGCCGTGAATACACACGGTATCGGTCCGCATCTTGATCATCTTGCCGGTGACCGATACCACAGCGCCGTCCTGCACCATCCGCACCACGCGGTCGGCAATTGCTTTCGGATCGTGCAGCACGGCACCCGGCTTCTTGCGCGACACCAGCGAACCATCGTCCTCATAGGCGCGGTCGGCGAACACCTCGTGCACCATCGGCAGGTTGGCGGCTTCGCCGGCCTGCACCAGCTTTGAGTTGGCGAGCACCACGAAAATCAGATACGGATCCACCGCCTTGATGCCGTTGGCGATGGCTTTTGCCGTCATGTCATCCTCGCAGGCGACGTTGGAGAGGGCGCCGTGTGCCTTGACGTGAGTGACCTTGTAGCTGGCGGCGGTCGCAATCGCCTGCAGCGCGCCGATCTGGTAGGCGACGAGATTCTCGATTTCAGAGGATTTCAATCCCGGGACCGGCCGCCGGCCGAAGCCGTGCAGGTCGCGATAACCTGGATGCGCGCCGACGCTGACGCCGCGCGCTTTCGCCAGTTCGACGGTATGGCGCATGATGTCGGCGTCACCGGCGTGAAACCCGCAGGCGACGTTCACCGAGGTCGCCAGCTCGATCATCGCGGCGTCATTACCCATCTCCCATGCGCCAAATCCTTCGCCGAGATCGCAATTGAGATCGATGGTTGTCATGGCGTTGCTCCGCTTCGCGTGAGTGGATTTCTGGCCGTCAGTCCGGTCCCGATACATCGGCAGATACAGCGTGCCAGGTTCCGGCATCGACCGCGTTGACGGCGTGGCCGGCGACATTGGCATCGTGCAGCGCGTCGATATTGAGATCAGCGTTTACGAGATGGCGCAACCGGTCGGGCAGGGTGCGCAGCAGCTCTGCGAATTTGCGGGCTTCTGCCTGTGCGTCCGCCATGCTGACGGCCTTGAAGCGAAAGGCCCGGCCGGCCTGGATCTGCGCGAACCGACCGAGGTCGGCCGAGATCACGGTCGCAATCTTGGGATAGCCGCCGCTGGTGCCGCGATCCGGCATCAGCACGATCGGCTGGCCATTGCCGGGCACCTGCACACTGCCATTGACGGTGCCGTCGGAGACGATGTTATGGCCGTGCAGATGCTTGAGGGCGGGCCCCTCGAGCCGGTAGCCCATGCGGTCGCTGGTCGGCGATACCTTCCACTCGCTGTCGAGAAACAGTTTCTTGGTCTCATCGGTGAATTCATCGTCCTGAGGGCCCCACAGCACCCGGATCGGCGTTTCGGTAGCCGCCGGCAGTTCGATCCGCCGTTCCGCCGCGCCGCTTGCCTCCAACGTCTGCAGTTCGTCGCCCGACTGCAGCGGGCGCGGGTAGGGACTGCCGAGGCCTGCGCGGGCATTGACGGCGAGGCTGCCGAACATCGGCTCGCCGGCAATGCCGCCTTCGATCGCGAGGTAGCTGAACGAGCCACCGCGGGCAAAGCCGAGCGTCAGCGTTTCGCCGTCGGCAAGGGTTGCGGAAGTCTCCGATGCCATGGAGCGGCCGGCGATATCGGCAGGGCGCGGAGCGCCCGCCAGCGCGATACGTACGGCGCCGCTGCGTGCTGTAAAGCTCGCGCCGAACGGACCGATTTCGACAGCCGCCGCGAACGATTCGTTCCCGACCAGCGCATTTGCGGTCGCCAGCGCCAACCGATCCATCGCGCCGCTGGGAACGAGGCCGTAGCGTTGCGACCCGGGGCGTCCGCCGTCCTGTACCGAGCTTGCCGGGCCGATCGATGCAATGACGAGCTTGCTCATGCGGGGATCTGCTCGGCAATGAATTCACCGGCTTCGGCAGCGCGATCCTGCTCGGCGAAGGTCCTGGCATCGACCGCCGTAAAGCTGACGTTGTCGCCCGGCTCCAGCAGGAAGATCGGACTACGATGCAATTGGTAGGTGCGGACCGCCGTCCGTCCCAGCAGATGCCAGCCGCTGGGACCGGCGAGGCACTGTATGCCGGTCTGTACGCCGCCGATCGAGATGGTGCCGGCCGGCGTCAGCAGCCGCGGGTTCTGCCGCCGCGGCATATGCAGGGACTTCTCGAGCCCGCTGAGGTAGGACCAGCCGGGGGTAAAGCCGATCATCGCAACGCGGTAGTCGCCGGCTGTGTGCCGCGCCATGATATCGTCAGGCGTCGTGTGGAGTGCCTTGGCGACGTCTTCGAGGTCGATGCCGTGCTCGCCGCCGTAAACTACCGGAATGCGCCAGCGCCGGGATTTTGTCGTTGCAGGGATCGGTCGTTGCGCCAGAGCGAGGATCCGCTCGCCGAGTTTTTCGAAGTCGATCTGCACAGGGTCGTAATGCACCAGCAGCGAGCGATAGGTCGGCACGGTCTCGGTGACGCCCGTCACCGGCTCGGCCGCCATGGCCCGGTCGAGCGCCAGAACCCGCCGGTTGGCGGTGTCGTCGATGTTGCGGCTGAATTCCACCGTGATGGCGCTGTCGCCACTCGGCAAAAGGCGGGGCGGGGATAGCGGCGCGGCCATGATCTCGTAACTGTATTGCAGCCCGGTTGGTGACTTCAACATGTAGCGTGTTTTGGACGCGGTTGGAATTCGCTTCGTGTGAAATCAGCTCGTGAGTTCAATAAATTAACCTGCACTCCGGTGATAAGATGTTGTGATCGCGGCGTTTCCTGCAGGCCCTTGACGCGATGCCCGCGCCCCGCAAGATGCGCTACCTTTGATCCATCCTCCGGAGCCTGCTGTCCAGATGTCCCTGTCCCCCGAAGCCATCGCAACCCTTTCCCAGGTGTCCACGGCCACGATCACCACCGTTCTGCTGAAAAAGGGCCTGCGAAACATCTGGATGCGCGGCACCAAACCGTTGCGGCCGGGGCAGCCGCGGCTGGTCGGGCCGGCATTTACGCTGCGCTTCGTTCCGGCGCGCGAGGACCTCGCCACGCCCGAATCCTGGTCGTCGCCGATCTCGACCCGCACCGCGATCGAGGCGATGCCAAAAGGCTGCATCGCCGTGGTCGACGCCATGGGCGAGACCGACGCGGGCATCTTCGGCGACATTCTCTGCGCGCGCATGGTCAAGCGCGGCGTCGCGGCTCTGATCACCGACGGCGTCGTGCGCGATATCGAGGGTGTGCTCGGCACCAATCTGCCCGTGTGGTGCGACGGATTCGCGGCGCCGCCCTCGGTGGCCGGGCTGACCTTCGTCGGCTGGGGCGAGCCGATCGGCTGCGGCGGCGTTGCGGTATTCCCGAACGACATCGTCGTCGCCGACCAGGACGGCGCGGTGCTGATCCCGCAGGCGCTGCTCGACCACGTGCTGGCCGAGGGACCGGAGCAGGAGCGGATGGAAGCCTGGATCGTCAACGAGGTGAACAACGGCGCGGCATTGCCCGGGCTCTACCCGATGAATGCCGAGACCAAGGCGCGCTACGCGGCTACCAAGAAATAACATCAACAAGCAGAGGTAACCCAATGGACGTCCATCTCGCCGGCTCGCGGCCGACGCGCAAGGCGCCGGCTGAATATTTCACCGGCACTGTGTATCAGGATCCGATCATCGCCACGGAGTCCCCGGCACGGCTGGTGTCGACCCGCGTCGCCTTCGAGCCCGGCGCGCGCACCGCCTGGCATACGCACCCGCTAGGACAGACGCTCTATGTCATCTCGGGGGTCGGGCGCGTCCAGGCCCAGGGCGGACCGATCCGCGAAATCCGCCCGGGCGACGTGGTCTGGATTCCTCCGGGCGAAAAGCACTGGCACGGCGCATCGCCAACCAACGGCATGACCCACATCGCCATGCAGGAAGCGCTCGACGGCAACTATGCGACCTGGATGGAAAAGGTCACGGACGCCGAGTTCTCCGCGAAAGTCGGCTAGCTACATCCGCTGCGCGGTCCAGGTGCCTGAGCACAAGGCGGCGCGCCATGTGCCTGATCCCGACGTGCCGTTGAGCGTGCCGGAGCCGACGGCGCGTTTCACGCCGGTTGCGAGCGTGACGCGAATGGCGCCGGCGTCGGCTACGCGACCGGATGCTGTCACCGCAGACGTGTTCGAGGCGACCTGGCCGTTGTTGATTTCGAGAGAGACCGACGCACCGCTGTTGCAGGCGGCGTTCGATGACGTGATCTGAACGTTCCAGTCGCCGTCGAACGATGCGGCTGCGGATGGTGTGGCGGTTGCCAGCGTTGCGAGCAGAGAAGCGGCGATGGCAGATTTATGGAAGTAGTTCATGGCGTGGCCCTGTTGCTTGGACACGCCCACTGTCTCACGGAGCTCTCGGGGTGACTGTGACTGCTGTCACCCGCGAACTGAGACGGAACCAAAAAATTTGCCCGGCTATCATGCCGGGCTGTTGTCGAATGCGCGAAAGCCTGGCTGTCAGTTGACGCGGGTCCAGGTCTGGCCGCCGCAGAACACGCCGCCAAAGGCGCAGCCCTGAACGCGCAGGCTGTCGGTGCCCTTCAACGCGATGGTGGAATCATAGGTGCTGCCGCTGGTCGGATCGAGAATCCGGCCGCTCCATTTGTCTCTCCCGGGCTTCATGTTGATCAGAACCTGCTCGCCGTTCTGGTTCGACTTCTTGTCGACGGAATAGCCGCACAGATTGGGGCCGCATTGTTCGATCCGTACCTTGCCTTCCTTTTCCTCGGTCAGCCATACGCCGAGCGGCGAGTTCGCGGGCGAAGGCGCTGAGGTTGCCGGAGCCGCGGCCTGTTTCTGCGGGGCTGGTGCGGGCTGAGGTGCGGCTGCCGGAGCAGGTGCCGGTTCGACGGCCGTAGCAGTGCTCTGCGGCACCGGTGGCGCGGGCGCTGGGGCATTTGCGGGGGCTACCGTCGCGGTCGATGCTTCACCCCGCGAAGCGGTGGCCGGAGCGGTCGGAGCAGGCGCTACAGGCGCAGGCGCCGCGGGAGCGGTAGCCTGCTCGGCCGGGGCCGGTGCGGCCGGAGCCGCAGTTTCGGGCGCGGGCTGCGGGGCCGTCTTCGCCTGTTGCGGCGACTTCTTGGTCCGGCGATCAGTATCACCTTCCTCGCCGCGCGAGCTTTTGGCCTTCTTGCCGGTATTGTCGAACACGCCGGGTATCGAAACGGTGCCGCGATCAGGATCGATCGTGATGGTGCGGCCGCCATAGTCAAACGTGTACTGGGCGTGCGCGGCGGTGCTCATCAACAAGAGCACGGCGATACCGAGACACTTCTTCATTGCGATCTCCTGAGCGGAATCCCCAAACCCCGAAACTACGCAGGGTCAGCTTCACCAAACGTGATCCAGATCACTTTCAAACTATAAGTCGTGTACTAGCGGCTTTGGTTCAAATCCTGTTGGGCGAGTCTAGTTTGCCGTCAAAAGGCGGTCAATTTTTCGGGCCCTATCGGGCGAGAATCCGTCCACGAAAGTCCGCAGCTACGCCTCGGCGCTGTCCTTGCGGACCGGATTGGCATGGGCGCTTCGTCCGGTCATCTCGCTCTTCAATTGCTCGAAGCGTCGGCGAGCCTCGCTTTCGCGATCGTCGACAAGCTGGATCGCGGCGTCGCGTTCAAGCGGTCCGGTGACAAGCGGGTTTGAATTGTCGCCGAAGGTCTCGTCGACATAGTAGTCGCCATTGTCGAGACGCACCGTCCATTTGAAACGGATCGCAGCCATCGGTCCGGGACCTACCTTGGAATATCCATGCGCCTCGATAGGCGAATGGGCCGCCGGGATCGGAGGCGGGCTTACGGGTCTTGACCCCGTGAGAGCAGCCTTTTCGGGCTCTCTGGAAGTCTCAGAGTTGTCGAGAATGCTTGCAATGGCCGCCAGCGCACTGTCAGTCGGATCGCTCTGAGCCAAGGTTTTGCCCTCCGGATCGAGTTCAATCTCCGGAATCGGTGTCCCACGCCGCCCGGTGCGTTTTCCTCAGTGCCGATAAGGCTGGACTTTGTCAAATTTTGTCGTTTTTGCGGCGAGCGTTATGCACAAACCGTAGGTTGCCTGTTTTTCCGGGGCCGCGTCTGGTCAGGTGGCCAGCCCGACGAAACAGCGTGCCCTCGGCGCCAATTCCCTGAAGGCCTTGCGCGCGCCTCGTTCCCGGCCGGCCGTTGGATCGGCCGCGCCCTCTTGTCTTTCGCTCCGGAGAGATCAGCCCAGCACGTCCTGATTGATCACGTTCTGGCGCAAGGGATCGCCGTCCAGCACGCTCAGAATGTTGCGCGCGGTCTGTTCGCTCATGCGGTCCACGGCCTCCACCGTGACGCCGGCCACGTGCGGCGCCATGATGACGTTGGGGAGAGAGAGCAGCGCCTGACCGGCCGGTGGCGGTTCCTGCTCGAAAACGTCGAGACCGGCGCCGGCAAGCCGGCCCGACACCAGCGCATCGTACAGCGCGGTTTCCACGACGATGCCGCCGCGTGCGGTGTTGACCAGATAGGCAGTCGGCTTCATGCGCTTCAGCCTGTCGGCATTGAACATGCCGATCGTCTCCGGGTTCTTCGGGCAATGGATGCTGACGAAGTCGGCGTGCGGCAGGGCGGCGTCGAGGTCGGCAACCGGTTCGCAGCCGGCCGCCTTGATGTCGGAGGCGGACTTGTAGGGATCGAACACCAGCACATTCATTTCCATCGCCAGGCAGCGCTTGGCGGTACGGCTGCCGATGCGGCCAAAGCCTATGATCACGATTGTCTTGCCGAAGAGGTCAAACGGCAGCATGCCGAGCCGGTCAGGCCATTTGTTGTCCCTGACCAGCGAATGCATTTCGGTCGCGCGCTTGGCGAGCGTCAGCATCATGAACAGCGCGCATTCGGCGACAGAGGGCGAGTTGGCCGTGCCCGCGACCATCAGCGGGACCTTGCGGCGGCTAAGGGCGGGGACGTCGACGGCGTCGAACCCGACCCCGATCCTGGTCACGACGAGCATGTCCCCGGAAGATTCGAGTTCGGGTTCGCCAAAGCGGGTGCCGCCGAGGGCGACGCCGTGCACCGGCGCATGCTCCTTCAGCTTGGCGTTGAAATCCGCCTGCGAGATCATGTTGGGAAATTCGACGAGATCGATGTCGTCGCGCGCGTTAAGAAGCGCTCTTCCCTGTTGCGACATCGATTCCGTGACGAGGATTTTCTTCTTGTTGGTCGCCATTTCCTGCCCTTGGTGCCTTTGGCGCGTCGTCAAAGGACGGCGCCGGTCACCTCGTTTAGCAGGTGCATATTGTTGAGGTCCACAGCCAATCGGAGCGGGGCGCCCTCCTGGGCGTTGGCATTCGGATTGACCCGGCCGCAGACCTGTGTGCCATCGAGCGTGAAATAGATCAGCGTCTCCATTCCCATCGGTTCGATGACGTCAAGCACGGCTTCGAACGGCTCGACGCCCGGCTCGGTATGCGGCTTCGAGTCGGCGATATGCTCTGGCCGCAATCCGAGCAGCAGCTTGTCGGTCCGCGGGACCGCCTTATAGCGGGCGGCGCGGGCCGGCGGCAGCGGGAATGCAAGGCGATCGGTCAGGCGGACGTGCAGCTTGCCGCCGACGTCCTCCAGCCGGCAGGGGATGAAATTCATCGCCGGCGAACCGATGAAGCTGGCGACGAACTTCGTCGCCGGCTTGTGATAGAGTTCGTTCGGTGTGCCGATCTGCTCGATGAGGCCATGGTTCATGACCACGACGCGGTCGGCGAGCGTCATCGCCTCCACCTGGTCGTGGGTCACGTAGACGGTAGTGGTGCGAACCTTCTGGTGTACCTTCTTGATCTCGATCCGCATCTGGACACGCAGCTTGGCGTCCAGGTTTGACAGCGGCTCGTCGAACAGAAACACCTTCGGGTTACGAACGATGGCGCGGCCCATGGCGACGCGCTGACGCTGGCCGCCGGACAACTGCTTCGGCTTGCGATCGACGAGTTCGACGATATCGAGCATGCGCGCGGCCTCATCGACCCGGCTCTTGATCTCGGCCTTGGGGTAGCGCTTCAGCCGCAGCCCGAACGACATGTTTTCGGCCACCGTCATGTGCGGGTAGAGCGCGTAGTTCTGGAACACCATCGCGATATCGCGGTCCTTCGGCGGCACGTCGTTGATGACGTCGCCGCCGATCATGATGTCGCCGTCGGAGATGTCTTCCAGGCCGGCGATCATCCGCAGCGTGGTCGACTTGCCGCAGCCGGAAGGTCCGACCAGCACGACAAACTCATGGTCGGCGATGTCGAGATCGATGCCGCGCACCGCTTCGACTTCGTCATAACGCTTTACAACCTTGCGCAACGTCACGTCAGCCATGAGATCAACCCTTTGTCGCACCGGCGGTCAGGCCGGCAATGTAATAGTCCATCAGGAAAGCGTAGATGATGAGCGGAGGCGCCGCGCCGAGCAGGGCGCCGGTCATGATTTGCCCCCAGGCGAAGACGTCACCCTTGATGAGGGTCGTGATGATGCCGACCGGCAGCACCAGTTGATCGGTCGATGTCGTGAACACCAGCGGATAGAGGAACTGCGCCCAGGAGACAGTGAAGGCGAAGATGGTTGCGGCAATGATGCCGGGGAAGGCAACCGGGATGAAAATACGGGTCAGCGTCTGGAACCAGGACGCGCCGTCGATGATGGCGGCCTCGTCGAGTTCCTTCGGGATCGATGCGAAGTAGCCGATCATGATCCAGGTGCAGAACGGCACCGTCAGCGTCGGATACACGATCAGCAGCACATACCACTTGTTGATCAGCTGGATCCCGGTCAGTTCGCCGAATACCACGAACATCTTGAACAGGGGTAGAAACAGCAGCGTCTCGGGGATCAGGTAGGTCAGAAACACGCCGGTCGCGAGCGTCGCCGAGCCCCAGAACCGCATTCGCGCCAGAGCGAAAGCCGCCGGCACGCTGATCAGCATTGTGATTGTCACCACGAAGATCGAGACCAGCGCCGAGTTTCGGAAGAAGGTCAGGAACTGGTTCGACGTCAGCAGCTCAACGTAGTTCGACAATGTTGGATGGAAAACCCACCACGGATTGGTTGCGGCGGAGATTTCGGCGCTGGTTTTCAGCGATGTAATCAGCATGTATAGCGGCGGCACCAGCGCGAAGATCGCGAACAGGGTTAAGAAGAAATACGACCATCTAAGAGCCCAGGTTCGGTCGCGGCTCATGCTGCGTAGTTTGACGGCGCGGGTCGGAGCCGCCTTGTCGATCGTGACGGTGCTGGTCATCAGGCTTCATTCCCGCGTTTGTTGATGTCGCGCAGGATAAAGACCGCCGCGACTGCGAGGATCGGTATCATGAACAGCGAGACGCTGGCCCCCAGTGGGATGTCGCCGCCCTCGATACCAATGCGGAATGCCCAGGTCGCGAAGATATGGGTGTGGTCGAGCGGGCCGCCGGCAGTCAGGATACGCACGATATCGAAGTTGGCGAAGGTGACGATGAGGGAAAACAGCGTCGTGATCGCGATAATGTTCCGCATCATCGGCAACGTCACGTACCAGATGCGCTGCCACCAGTTGGCGCCATCGATGGAAGCGGCTTCATAGAGCTGGTCGGGCACCGACTTCAGCGCAGCCAGATACATGATCATGAAGAACGGCGCGCCGACCCAGATATTCACCAGGATGACGGAGAATCGGGCCCAGCCGGTCTCACCGGTCCATGGAATCCGGTCGACGCCGATGCCCGCCAGCAAATAATTGAAGGCGCTGTAAGACGGATCGAACAGCCACAGCCACGCCAGCGTGCTCATCGCCGGTGGAATCACCCACGGCACCAGCAGCATTCCACGCCACTTGCGCTGGCCTTTGGCCGGAATGTTATGAACGAAGTGGGCTACGATGAAGCCGATCACCGCCTTGAAGATCACGGCTGTAATCGCGAAAATGCAGGATTGCTGCACCACCAGCCAGAACGTTTCGCGGGTGAAAAGAAACTGGAAGTTTCCAAGGCCGACAAAGCGCTGCATCGACTTGTTCAGCGTCGCCAGATGCAGCGAATAGAACGCTGGGTAGATGACCAGAAGCGAGACCAGCAGGATCAGCGGCAGCGTCATCAGAAAGGCCGCGGTGGATTTCCGCTTCAAAGCGGTTCGCAAACTGGCGCGCTTGCGCGCCGAGCGCGGAGGGGCGGTGTTGTTCCGCTCGATCGCGACATCAGCCATCATGCATCTTCCTCGCGAGTAGCATTTCAAAGAAGTAAAAGTTTCGGCTTCGGGAAACCGGCGTCAGGCCGGCTTCCCATCGTTTCCCAAGGCGGATGAGCGCCGTTGCGGTCCTGAATCGGTCAGACCGCAGCGGCGAAATCTCCTCAACTCCGCATAAAGCCCTCGAGTTCGCTTTGCGCCCAGGCCAGCGTCTTCTCCATCGCTTCGCCCCTGTAATAACGCACACACATCTTGGTCAGGGTCGCCTGCGTGTAGATCTGCTGTGCAACCTTGGGCGGAGCTCCCGCTGCCGAAATCGAGAGCTTCTGGTGGTTGTGCGGATTCGGATAGTGGTAGAGCGTCCCCTTCGGCGGGCTTTCCTCCGCCCACGTCTTCAGGGTGGTGAGCTTCTCGAACGCCGGCAAATCGTAGCCACCGCTCGCCGCCACCAGTTTCTCCACCGCGGCCGGTTGCGACAGATGTGTCAACAGGCTCTTGGCCGCCGGCTTGTTCTTGCCGAAATTCCATACGCTCCAGAAATACGGAAGGTAGGGTGCAAAGCGGCCCTTCGGACCGACCGGGAAGCCGTGGGTCCAGCATTGTTCGGCGATCTGCGGCGCATCGCGCTTGGCCACGGCCCATGCGCTCGGCGGATTCATGATCAGTGCGCCCTTGCCCGAGACCAGCCACCTGTTGTTGGAACCATCGTCCCAGGCCGGCGCGTCGGACGGCAGGAACGCCATCAGCTTTTTGTAGTATTCGAGAACCTGCCGCACATTGTCGTTCTTCACGACGACGTTGCCCTTGATGTCGACCACCTCCGCGCCGAAGGCGAGGAAGAACGCGCCGACGGTATCGACGGAGTCGCTGGTCTCGCCGAGACCGATGCCGAAGGGAACGCCGCCCTTGTGGCAGGCCTCGGCAGCCTTCAGGAATGCATCCGTGGTCCACGCATCGGCCTTCGGCGGTGCGCCGGCCGGATACATGGCCTGAACGTCGATGTTGGCGTGCTGCTTCATCAGATCGATGCGGGAGCAGGGGCCTTTGATCTGGCTGCCGATACAGGCCGGGACGGCAAGCCACTTGTCGCCTGATTTGCCGAGATACTGGACGGTCCCGTTGACGTCGCCATTCTGCTTGATGAGCGCATCGACGACATCATTCATCGGCTCGAGCAAGTCCGCCTGCGCGTGCGGCCACCATGTCGGCATCGCCAGAATGTCATGGCCGGACTTCGCCTGGGCTTCGGCTGCGATGGTCAGCAGGTTCTTGTTGCCTTGGCTCGGGATGTAGTCGATCGAAACCTCGACCTTTTCCTTCGCTGCCCACTCGTTGACGAGTTCGGTTGAGGTCTTGTTGGCGCCGGGCACCCAGTGATCCCAGAAACCGATGTTGAGTTTGCCGGCGGCATGGGCGCCGCGAACATACGGCGCGGTAATGAGTGCTGCGGATGTTAGCGCTGTCGCAGCAACAAATTGTCGGCGAGAAAGCTTCTTGCGGGACATGTGTTTCCTCTTTGCTGAGCCAGATTTTGCTTATTATTTTTTGTCCCCGGCTGATGTCAGAACGCAAGGGCGCGGCCTGCCAGCGGAGATTTAGTGGTTGGATCAGACCAGAATTGTTTGCGTCTGTCGAGAAACACATCGATGTCAGTCATTGGACTAACGTTGCGTTCAATTTCCGGGCAACGGGCGCGATGATGCGGCATGTTCAGAAACCCCGATGCTTCGCATCCATATTGCATCGCACACTTGAGCCGCCCCGCGTCAGGGTGCGCGCTTGAGCCGCACGGCGTGCGACGCACGGCGGCTGCCGGGGAGGATTCCCTGTCGTGGAGCGCGTGGCGCAACGGTGGCGGGTTCGGGGCGAAGACGATAGTTTGCACCAAGAGATTCACGGGGCTTTCTCGGAAGCCGTTCTCGCCTAGTGACCTGTTCGATCAAGGAGACCAAATAATGAGCACCCCTGGACCGATCGCGCGCGCGCTGCAGCGACTGGGTTTCGTTCTGGGCGCTATCGCCTTGCTGGCGCTGGGCCCGTCTGCAGCGGCGAACGCGCAGGGGCTGGTACAAGGCGTCCAGCAAGGTGCACGCGAGGGCAACAAGGCGGCAGGCCCGGTCGGTGGCGTGCTGGGTGGCGCGATCGGGGGCGTGGTGGGTGTCGTCGGCGGCGTCGTCGGGGCAGTGACAGGCGGCGGTGGTGGTGGCAACGCCAGCAAGGGCGGGCAGACGCCGGAGGCCGCCAAGCAAGGCGAAGCTTCAAAGCAGGGGGAGGTTTCAAAACAGGGGGGCACCTCGAAGCAGGGCGAGGCTTCGAAGCAGGGGGACGCCGCAAAGTCCGCCAAGGGGACCAAGGCTACCAAGTCCGCCAAGGCCGGCAAGCAGCAACAGGCCGCCATCCTCACCCAAGCCGGGGCGCCGCAACTGACCGCCGAGCAGATCGTCGCCAGCAGCGACGCCAACATCGAGCGCATCAAGAAAGAGCTGAACCTCACGCCGGAGCAAGAGAAGCACTGGGCCGGCTTCAACAGTGCGATGCACTATCTCGGCAACAATGGCGCGGACCGCCTCAATCTGCGTGTCGCCCGCGCCAAGCGCGATCCGCCCGACGACATCATCGAGCAGATGCGCAACGAAGCCCAGTTTCTCAACGACCGCGCCGTCGATCAGCGCAACGTCGCGGACGCCGCCGAGCCGCTGTTTGCGAGCCTGGACGACAAGCAGAAGAAGGTCTTCATTCAGGAGATGGTCAATTTGAGCCACGAGCGCGGGCTCGATTAGCCGCCGCCGCGCGGGAATAGCCGGGCACGCATGCCCTGGGGTAGGATTGAAGGCGCGGCACCCGGCTATCGTGCCGCAGCGGCGCGGCCCCTCCAATCGTCATGCAATGATGAATAAAACCCGGCGGACTGGCGCCCTACTGATGGCTGGCCTGCGGCCTTGTCGGGAACTTCGTGCTTTGGTTGCCGGTGTTGCATTCCGACCTCATGCAAAATGAGTAGGCGCCGCGGCGGGGGCCGAATAGGATTGATGCTCCGAGGAATGCCGCGGCGGCCGGTCGCCGTTTTCCAGGCCCAGCACGTCGCAGTAGACATCCTTGGTGCGTTCGAGGTCGGCGGGTTCGATGGTGTAATGCTGCAGTCCGCCAAGTCCAATGGTCGCTCTTCCTAAACAAAGCTGAGGTCGGTATCGGCGCCCATCATCCAGGCGCCGACGGTTTCAAAGTGCCGGAGTTGGCCCTGTAGTTGCTGCGTCACGGTGTGGATGTCGCGGAAGCGGCGCTCCAGCGGATGGTTTTCGAAGATCGCGGTCGCGCCCGCGGCGTTGTAAGCAAAGTCGACCGCCTCGCGCGCCTTGTGAATGGCATGGGTCGAAGCCATGCGGATGTTCATGCGTTGCGTAACCGTGATGGTGGCGCCGGCGACAAGATCCTTCCAGATGTCGGCCATCGATTGCAGAACGTAGCCGCGCGCGGCGCGGAGATTGACCTCGGCCTGGGCGAGGTTGCTCTGGACCACCGCATTATCCCGCAAAGAACCCCTGGCGCCGCGCGGCACCTTGGTGCGCATGGTTTCGACGAAATTGTCGAGCGCGGTGCGGGCGATGCCGCAGGCGACGCCGGCAAATCCCATCTGGTAGCAAGTGTGGTTGCTCATGCGGTAGAGAGGACCGGTTTCCCGGCATTCCCGGTCGAATTCGCGGGTGATGGAATGATCGGAACGAACAAAGAAGTCGTTCAGGACGAACTGGTCGCTGGCAGTGCCGCGCAAGCCCACCGTGTTCCAGATGTCGGTCCATTCGACGTCTTCGGCGCGGACCAGCATGGTGCGCTCGAGCGGGACGCCGTCGGCATCGCATCTCGGCGAGCCGTCGGGCGCGAAGATCGGGCAATGCGCGCCGAGCCAGGTCGCATGCCGGCCGCCCGAGGCAAAGGACCAGGCGCCGGTAACCCGATATCCACCGTCGCATTCGACGGCGCGGACCCGTGGACCGGGGCCCCAAGCCAGCACCGCCCGCGGATCGCCGAAGATCGCCCGCGCTACCGGGAGGTCGAGATAGGCCGCCGACATCGCGCAGCCGCCGGCCTGGCTGAGACACCAGGCCGTCGATGCATCGGCCTTGGCGATGGTTTCCATGACGTGGAAGAAGGTGACTGGATCGGTTTCGATCCCATTGGTCGAGCGAGGCAACAACAGACGGAACAACTGCGCGTCGTGCAGCCGGCCGAGCAGGGCCGGCGGCAGCCGGCGCGCATCTTCGATGTCGTCGGAAGCCGCCGCGATGTCGGCACGGAGGGCCTCTGCCCGTGCGATCACCGCGCGGTCGCCCGCGAGATCAAGCGGCGCGTTCAAGACCAGTCCTGCCGTACTTTGGTGATCATGTCGTTTCCCCGGGCGGCAGGTATTGTTGAGGGGGGACTTCACCCCGCGTTCCGCCCCGGCGTGAGGCTAACGTGCCGCAGCCGTAAACGGCAAGGCCATGCCGGCGCGAAGCGCGCTTGTGCAGAATCGATCTCGATTGTTGTCCATCCGGCGCGACGCGCTGCAAAAGGGATTGCCGGCGGGTGGAAAATCTGGTGGACCATCCGACGTCTGGCTTTTCCCGATTGCGATGCGATGCGAGCGCTGCAGCGCACGCGCCGGACATATTTTAAGATTTTGCCGCAAAGTTCTTATTTGACCGGGATCTGACGAGATGGAAGAAAAGCGCAAGCATCCGCGAACAGAGGTCGAAGAGCATGCCTACGTTTCGTCGGGCGGTTCCGTGATGCGCTGTGTCGTGCGCAACATTTCGCAGGAAGGCGCTGCGATCGATGTCGAGAATCCGGCGTTCGTTCCGCAACGCTTTCGCCTGGTCATGGCCAAGGATTCCTCGATTGTCCACGAATGCCGCGTCGCCTGGATCCAGAAAAACCGACTGGGCCTGACCTTCGTCGAGCAGGAACCGTGATCCCGTGATCAGGGAGCGTAGTTCGTTCACTCGATCCTCAGTTCGCCGCGCCGCGGTCGTTATCTGTTCAGCAACGGCTTGATCCGTTCTTCGAATTCCTCGAACGAGAGCGCTCCCTGGAGGCGCACGCCGTTGATGAAGAAGGTCGGTGTCGAGGTGACCTTCAATTCCTGCGCCGCGTATTGCTGATCGGCGTTGAGCTTGTCGAACTGCGTCTGATCCTTCTCGCAGGTCTCGACGTCCTCGACGCTCATGCCGTGCATTTTGCCGACATAGAACAGCGTGTCCTTGGTCTGTGCCACCAGGCGGTCCTGTAGCTTGAAAAGCATTTCGACCGCGCCGAGATACTTTTCCGGTTCGCTCTTGCCGATGCAACGTGCGAGTATCGAGGCCGCGGCCGCCTTGATGTCGAGGGGAAACTCGCGGAACACGAAACGTACCTTGCCGGCATCGATGTATTTCGATCGCAACATCGGAAAGACGTTCTGTCCAAACGCCGCGCAATGCGGACAGGTCAGCGACGAGTATTCGGTAATTGTCACCGGTGCTTTTTCCGACCCGATCGAAATCTCGGGCAAGGACACCGGCCTTGCGACTGCGGCGGCAATGGCGGACTGCGCGATCGCTGAGCTCGCCAGCGGCGAACATGTGAGGGCGAGGAAGGCTACGATGGCGATGTGGCGATAGGCGTTCAACGTATGCTCCGAAAGTATCGGCGGGAGCTGGCGCATTGCCAACATCGCGAGGTGTCCGTAATTTTACGGGTTTGGTCGACGAATAGCGGTCCGACGAATTGATCGTGGTTGCTCAGGTTGCCGCGATCGGAGTTGACCGGACGTTTATTGCAATACAATCATGGGGATGAGGAGAATGGAAGTGCGGGGAAGAGAGTGCAAGCAGATCTGTTCATAGACGATATCTATGAAGCGGCAGTGGTTCCGGAGAAATGGCAGGCGATACTCGATCGTTTAGCGGTAATGGCGGATGCCGAAGGCACGTTGCTTTTTGCCGCATGCCCCGGGGAGCCCCGGTGGCTTGCGTCGGAGGCGATCCAGGAGGCGATGAAAGCGTGGATCGGCAGCAAATGGTATCTCGATAATCCTCGCGGGCAGCGTCTTGTCCCGCGCGAGGATCCGAGGTTTCTGACGGACCTCGATGCGATGACGACCGAGGAGATCAACGCCTCGGACTTCTACACCGAATTGCTGCGGCCGCGCGGCCTTGGCTGGTGCGTCGGCACATCGATCCGCTCGCCCGCCGGGGACACCCTGGTGTTTTCTATCGAGAAGGCCCACGCAAAAGGGCCGGTGCCCCGCGCGGTCGCCGAGCAGCTCGATGGCCTGCGGCCGCATCTTGCCCGGGCATCGCTGCTTTCGGGACGGCTCGGGCTGGACCGGGCGAAATCCACCGTCGCAACGCTTGAGGCGATCGGCCTTCCGGCTGCGGCGCTGGCACCGGATGGCCGCGTGGCCTCGGCCAATGCCCGATTTCTTGCCTGCGAGCCGCGTATCCGGATCGGCGCGGGCAACATGATCGAGCTTGCATCGGCTCCGGCGCAGACGCTTCTGATGGAAGCAATCTCGAACACAGCAATTGCGTCCGGCCGGGTCGGAAAATCGATTCCGGTCCGGGCCGTGGGGGGAGAAGCTGCCTTTGTCGCGCACGTTGTGCCGCTGCGGGGCGGGGCCCTCGACGTTTTCGCGGGCGCGCTGTCGATTGTCTTCACGACGTCGATGACACCGAGCGCAAGCCCCGCACCGTCATTACTGCAGGCGCTGTTCGATTTGACGCCTGCCGAGGCACGAACTGCCGGTCAGATCACCGAAGGAAAATCGATCGAACAAATTTCGTTCGAGAGCGGGATCTCCCATAATACGATTCGAACGCATCTGAAATCGGTGTTCCAGAAAACCGGCGTGGAGCGGCAGGCGGAGCTCGTCAGTCTGCTCAGCATATCCTTGAGATGACTCGCTGAATGCGTCCCTGACTTCCCTTGTCGCTGGCCGCGCGCAATGGTTTGATGCAGCATGACGTCCCGCACAGCGTCAAAGCGGACCCGTCGTCTGCTCCCCGACAAGCAAGAGAACGCCATGACCAAACACACGGCGCTGGTGAGCGAAACGCAGACGATGGATGCCATGTTGCGCGCACGGGCGGCGCGGGTCGTTCCCGGCGGCATGTGGGGTCATCTGAATGCCGCACGGCTTCCGGAAGGTTATCCGCAGTTTTTCGCATCCGCGGAAGGTTGCCGGGTGCGCGACGTCGACGGGCGCGAGTATGTCGACTTCATGTGCAGCTGGGGGCCCGTGCTGCTCGGTCATCGGCATCCCGTAGTTCAGGCGGCGGCCGAAGCGCAGGCCGCCAGCGGAGATTGCCTCAACGGTCCCGGCGAAGTCATGGTGGAGCTTGCCGAGGATTTTGTCGCCATGGTGCCGCACGCGAACTGGGCGATGTTTCAAAAGAACGGCGGCGATGCTACGACGGGATGCGTGACGATCGCCCGCGCCGGCACCGGACGGCGCAAGGTGCTGGTCGCGCGCGGCAGCTATCACGGCGCGCTGCCATGGTGTTCGCCGAGCGTTGCGGGCGTGACGACCGAGGATCGCGCGCACCTCCTGCACTTCGAATATAACGACGTCGAGAGCCTGCAGGCGGCGGTCAATGAAGCAGGCAAGGATCTCGCCGCGATCCTGGTGACGGCTTTCCGCCACGACATGGGACGCGATCTCGAGCTGCCAACCCGGGAATTTGCGCATGCCGCGCGCGCGGCCTGCGATGCCGCCGACGCCGCGCTAATCATCGATGAGGTGCGGACCGGCCTGCGCCTCGATACCAGGGGAAGCTGGGAAGCGCTTGGCGTTCGTCCGGACCTGTGCGCCTGGAGCAAGGCGATCGCCAACGGATATGCGCTGGCGGCTATAACGGGCAATGACCGTTTTCGCGAAGCCGCCACCAAGGTGTTCATGACCGGTTCGTTCTGGTGCGGCGCGGTGGCGATGGCGGCTTCCCGCGCTACGCTCAAGGTCGCGCGCGTGACCGATGTGCCCGGGCACATTCTCGCGATGGGCATGCGGTTACGCGAGGGGCTGGCGTTGCTGGCAAACCAGAACGGCATCGCGATCCGCCAGAGCGGCCCGCCGCAGATGCCGCTGATGCTGTTCGACGCTGACCCTGACGCGGCAAAGGGCCGGGCGTTCTGCTCCGCGGCGCTACGCCATGGCGCCTTCTTTCATCCGCAGCACAACATGTTCCTGTCAGCGGCCCATCAGGCTGCAGATATCGACGAGGCTCTGGAAGCGGCATCGCATGGATTCAAGGCCGTCCTTGACCTGAACAGCAGGGCCGGGCGGTAAGGATCCGCGTTGTACATTCGAAGATGAGCGTCAGCTTGACCAACTGATCGCTTTGGAGTTGCATCCTGTCTGGATGCTTCGGGCGCGACCATGGCCAAAACGATTACACTCAGTGCAGGCCTCACCTGGCCCGACGTAAAGAATGATTTTATCCTTCGACACGACGGGCTTGCCATCGGCCGGATACGGCAGGATGGAGGCACCTGGACGTGGCAGATCACCATGCCAATGACAATGCCGCTCTGGGCCCGCGGGACCGCCTAAGAGGGCCTTCGCCGCAGCCTGGGGAAGGCTCCTGAACGAAACCAGCGAGGAACGTCTCGAACGCGCATGGGAACTGGAGCGTGCGGTAGAGGCGCGGCAACAGCGACGGGATGCCCGCTAGATCTTTTGCTGTGCGCCTACGTCAGCGACGGTCACAGTGATTTTCTGGATCTCAGTGCGGCCGCCGACGAACTTCACTTCGATGGTCAGAAAGTCATTGCCGACGAAATCCGGAGGCGACTTATAGAAGGCGACATAGGCCGGTACTTCCAGTGCAAGGCAGGCCTTGTAGTTGGTGGCCTTTACCCTCCCGCTCTTCAGCACGACCTTTCCTGAAGCCGGCGGACTGACCAACCGAATTGTCGGTAGTGGCCCAGATGTGCAGTCGGGCCGAACGTTGATGTAGACACCGATCCGGGTGTCCTTGTTCGGGACGGATTTGACCGATCGCTCGACGACCTGGGATTGTCCCTCTGCGATCGCACTGGTTGTGGCTGTGGCCAGAACTATCGCGACAATGGAACAAACTACCTTCATCAAGGCTCCTTCGGCCGCCAGCGAAGTTGGCGAACCCGAGGCAACATTTCAAAGCCTTTTTCAAGGCGCGCGGCGGTGGTTCGAATTTACCACAGGCCAGGTAAAAAGCACGAGTTAACCAGTTGATTTTGTTGGCCGTAGATTCGGTTAGACCAAGTTTGGCGAAGCGAGCGCAAGAACCGTCTCTAGCTCTACTTGGGCCGTAACCGTTAGTTAAGTTTGTGGAAGGGTACGCCTTTTTGCTATAACGAGCCGTCGCCTGGACGCCGTTGATCGATGAGCCAAGGATCTCTCCGGCTGAACCAACTTGCGAGGCGAGCGTTCTCGAACATCTTTTTCTGCTTTTCGACTGACGACCCTGCGGTCGCTCCCTGTGCGGTCACAGGCAACGCGCACCATCGCACTTGCGTTGGCCTTGCTGGATTTGGCTCGGTCGAGGAGTTAGGGTTCGGAGCGGGCGCCTTTTCAAGGAGGTTCGACCATGACGCGACACCTTGTTTTCGCGATAACTCTGATAGCCGCCGGATTGTTTCTGAACGCTCCGGGAGCAGCACAGCAATGGCGATGTGAGGACCGAGGCGCAAATTGCCTGGGCAGATGTACCGACCGGGCAGGAGGGGCAGGCGACTGGGGTGCCCGTCAGAGCCATTGTGTGCGCTGCGACCGGCGGCTGATCAAATGCGTGAGCAACGCGACCGTCCGTCTGACCCGGCATTCGGCCGCACCCTAGCCGGATCACAAGCAGCGCCAAGCCCGACGTTATCTGTTCGAGAATTTCGAAACGCAATCGAGACGCAATACAGAACAAACAGAAGCCCCAGGCCGCGCACGCCGCTGCACTTTCTTAACCGCTGCTCTGTATCTTGACAGTAATCGCGGATTGCTCCCAAGGCCCGCGAGATTTTTGTAACCGCGTAGGAAGCCCGTCGACTCAACCCGGCGGGCTTCTTTGGCTATGGGAACGGTTTGACTGCTTCGCAGTTGTCTTCGCGGCGACGGAATCTTGCGAGGAGCTGGACAGTCCCGGCATCAGGCCATGCGGCGTAACGCCCGCGTGGCCTTTGTCTTGTGGGGGGCGGGGCCGCCTCGAGGGCACGAAGCGACCCCTGATCGCACAGTACGCAGGCCATACTGGGGGCGGCCAATCTGCGCGACTGCGGCCACGCTAGGCTTGTTTGAGCCGTCCGCAACGAAAGTCGCGCATTAAGCTTGATGTCCGCCATGGAGGTTAATTCTGGAACCGGCCCCCGGCCTCCGACATGCCTCATTCGGACCACGGTAAACGCGAAAGCCCCGCCTTGGGGGAGCGGGGCTTTCAATGTGGGCTTGCGAGGCTTGGGGAACCTCGGATGTAAGTCCGGCCCACCGCTCAAAGGTTCAACGAGCAGCAGGTCGGAGACATGAATTATTTGCTTAAGGCCGGACAGACGGCCGCTCGCAGCGCGCGCACTACCTTGCGCAATGGTCGCCAACCTGCCTAGTCGGTCCAGATGCGCTCGCCGCACCGGCATTCGAACATGTGGATGACAGCCCCCGTGTCGGAAATAACCACTGCCCTGACATGCCGGAGTTTTTCGTCGCAGAAGCGGCAGGTCTTGGTGGCCTGGTCCACGACGGTCGCAATCTTCTCGGCGCGAAATAGCTCCATGGCGCTCCCCTCAAACGGCAAGGCAGGATTGTGCATTGGGGACGGGTAAAAGTGGTAATCCATCGGCCGTTTAGGGCCACTTTTAAGGCGATGACGATAAGTACGAACGGGATCAGCACAGCGGCAGTACTGATCCGCATCGTGGATACGTATCCCTCGTCACGAAAAAATAAATAATATCAAATCGTTAGGCGGAGTGTTGGCGGAAGGGGTGGGATTCGAACCCACGGTACCCTTGCAGGCACGCCGGTTTTCAAGACCGGTTCCTTAAACCACTCGGACACCCTTCCAACACTGCGACATCAAGCATTTGGTGGTCGGAAGATCAAGAACGGGCTGTGAACAGATCTTCTCGGATCGAAAATTTGGCAGATCAATCTCGGAGGCTAATACCATCAGTGCGGATTTCAGTTCGACCTGAGACCTGCCACGATCATTCTGCGCAGCCTTGGCCAGTTCCGATCCTCGACCACCAACCGGAATCCGAGATTGGCAGGCGGGATGCCGGCGGCGCAGCCACCCGTGCGAGGATCCCGGATGAAATCGGTCATATAGGTCCGGTGTGCGCCTTGCACGACGCGGACGCCGCAATTGGTATTGCCGACCCGCACGGCTCCCGTTAGCTCCAGCGTCATCCGCAGGAAGCAGCTGTTGGTCCATTCCCAGACATTGCCACCGATGTCGTTGAGGCCGTTCTCGTTGCGCCCGAACGTGCCGATCGGTTGCGGGTCAAGGGCGAAAGGGCGTGCCCGGTTGGCTTCGGCCTCGTAACGCGCGATCCAGGCTTGTGCGGGATCGACCGGATCAACCAGCGGAAGCGCTTCGTCGCGGGCTTTCTCGCCGGCGGCGAACACCCATTCCTCATCGGTCGGAAGGCGATGCACGACGCCCGTCCTGTTCGTGATCCAGTCGGCGTAGGCCGTTGCATCGCGCCAGTTCACGCCAACCATAGGACGATCCGCCGCTCCCGATGCATGGGGGATGCGCGGGCACGCACCATCATCGACGCAATGCGCGTACTCGCGCGATGTCACCTGGCTCGTCATGATCCTGACGCCGCCAGATATCACCACGTCGCGCAGCGGCGCTTCCGCCGGCTTGCCGTCGCGGGAAAAATCGCCGGCCATCCGATACTGAAACGGCCTGGCTCGGATCGCTGTGAATCCGCCGTCGACGCTGCCATGGTCAATCGGAGCCACCGTCAATGCGACCGGGCTCGCCAAGGCGGCGAGGGTGATTGCGATCTTGAGTTTCATGGCGAGCAGCATCGCCGGATTCCTTTGCGTTGCGGCCTGCAGTTTTTGCTGCAGGCCGCAAGGGGGTTACCTGGTCTGCACCACCGCATCTGCCGCGCTGGATTTTCCGGGCAGGATCGGTCCCGGAGGCTTGACCTGCTTCATCAGGTCGTTGCTCCATTCGCCTTCGACCTTGAAATGCGCGCTGGCGCCAAGCTCGACTGCCTCGATCAGGTTATGATTGACGTAGGCGTAGATGCCGGGTTGCCTGAATGTATAGAGCGCAGCGCCCGCCGAGCCGCCACGGATGAACCAGGTCTCGAGATCCTTCGCCGGCGGGTTGACGAACTTACCAGTTTCCCAGACGTAATCGCCGTGACCGCCGATCAGATGCGGCCGCGTGTCGCGATTGGCCTGCGAATGCACGATCATGACGGTTTCGCCGACCTTGGCAGTCATCGCGTTCTTGCCCGTCAGCGCGCCGACCTTGCCATTGAACACGACATGGGTCGGGATCAGCTTGCGCATCACCTCCGTGGTGTCGGCGAAAGCTTCGCCTGGTGTGTCGTAGCTCTTGTATTTTCCGTTCGCGTCCTTCGGCACGTAGAGATCGTTCTCGCCGATGTAGTAGATGCGATCGTAACGCAGCGGCTTGCCTTCGCGACTCTTCAACCCGTCACGCGGCAGCACCATCACGGTGCCGTGCATGCCGGACACGACGTGCCAGGGGATCATGCCTTCGGGCGCACAGTGATAGACGAACGTACCGGTGCGCGTTGCCTTCCAGCGCAGGACCACCTGCTCGCCGGGGTTGACGTGGGTCAGCGCGCCGCCGCCCAAGGCGCCGGTGGCGGAATGGAAGTCGATATTGTGCGGCATCGTATTGTTGTCGGGATTGACCAGCGTCACTTCGACGTAGTCGCCTTCATGCACAACCATCATCGGCGCAGGCATCGAGCCGTCGAACGTCATGGCCTGAAACTTGGTGCCGGCGTCGTCGATGACGACTTCCTTTTCCTTGATCGTCAGTCTGAACTCGATGATCTTGGGACCTTCTTTGGTCGCCTGTTGGTGCGCATGCACAAAGGGCGGGGCAACCAGCTCGATGGCCTGCCGCGGCAGCTTGAGGTCGTCGGCGGCCAGCGCCGGGGCGGCGGCGACAAGGGCGGCGACGGCAGCGCCCAGCATTGCGGTACGGCGGGTGATCATGACACGATCCTTTCGGTGTCTGCTTCTGAAATCCGTGTCCCCCTTATGCGCCTGGTGCAGCGAGCGCTCTTTGCGCAAAAGCAACCTTCTTCCGAAATGCCGGATTGGCTTCGCTGTTTGTTGCCGCACAACGAAGCGCGCCGTGGGGCGTCTACACACGCTGTTCTGGCGAAGCTGCGATTGGTGGCCGGCAGTGCCTAGCGGCGACCCGTCATTCCTTGCTGCGGCCTTCCGCCAGTCCAAACAGCTTGTGCGGCTCGCGCAGGACGATGCGCTGCCGTCCACCCTCGACGAGGCCCTGCTGCTCCCATGCGCTGAGGATTCGGCTGACCGTGTGCAAGGTGGTGCAGGTCATTTCGGCGACGTCCTGGCGGCTGATCGGGAAATCGATCTCGACGCCCCGTTCGACCTTGCGGCCGGCCTGCTTGGCCAGGCGCAGGAGCGCGTGCGCGATGCGCTGCTCGACCTGTTCGCTGGACATTTCCAGGACGCGGGCCTGGGTATCCTGCAAGCGGTTGCCGACGGTCTGCAGCGCTCCGGCCGCCAGCGCGGGAAATCTTGCGATGAGATGCTGCCAGGCCTTCGAAGGCCAGCACAGCGCGACGCTTTCGACGACGGCGATGGCGGTCGCCGGATATTCCTTAAGCCCCATGGCCTGCGCCACGCCGAACAGTTCGCCCGCCGAAACGTAGCGAACCACGATCTGCTGTCCCTGCGGCGTCATCTTCTCGACCCTCAGATGTCCATGGAGCAACACGAAAAACGAGTGGGCTTCCGTACCCTGGTCGAACACGCTGCTGTCCTTCGGATACCGGACCGATCGTGCTTCGCTCAGGATCACGTCAAGATCGGCCGGGCTCAGTCCGGCGAAAACGGGGACGTTGGCGACAATGGAACGGTCGAGGGAAGCCATGGAGCTTTTCCGGGTGCCGCCCGCAAAATGGCGGGACAGGGAACTGCAGTCACTGACCATTATACATCGCAAAAATCGATCGTGGACTTGCGTTGCAGCAAACTGCGTCCGGCGGTCAGGGATTAACCTTTTTGAATGGGGTCCGCTGGTGACCCTGATCGACAGGAGACAGAAATGCGCAGGTGTTTGGTGGCGGCAGCGGTTGGCGTGGCCATGGCGATGGCCGGTGGCGCTGTGGCGGCCGAGGTCGAAGTCAAGATGCTCAACAAAGGGGCTGAGGGCCTGATGGTGTTCGAGCCTGCCCTGATCAAGGTCGCGCCGGGCGATACCGTCAAGTTCGTGGCGACCGACAAGAGCCACAATGCCGAGACCATCAAGGGCATGCTTCCGGACGGCGGGACGACCTTCCTAGGTAAAATGAACGAGGATGTCGCCGTGAAATTCGACCAGGCCGGCATCTATGGCGTCAAATGCGGGCCGCACTACGCCATGGGGATGGTCGCGATGGTCGTGGTGGGGACCCCGGCCAATGAGGAGCAGGCAAAGGCGATACCCCAGGTCGGCAAGGCCAAGCAGGTATTCGCGACGCTGTTCGAGAGGCTCGCCGCCAACAAGACGGCTGCGAAGTAGACAAGCTCCGAAAGGGGAAGAGCGGCCATCTCGGCCGCTCTTCCGGGCTCAAGCAAGGTCAAGGTCATGTCGGTCGCACGTTTGAAAGATTACCGGGGCCCGGCGCTGTTCTCGTACGGTTTCCGGCCGTTCTTCTTCTTCGGGTCGATCTATGCCGGCGCCGCCATGCTGGTGTGGCTGCCGGCCTTCTACGGGACGCTGCAACTGGGCACGGCGTTCGCGCCGCAAGACTGGCACGTTCACGAGATGCTGTTCGGATATATCGCCGCCGTCGTCGCCGGCTTCCTGCTGACGGCGGTGCCGAACTGGACCGGCAGGCTGCCGCTGCAAGGCGGGCCGCTGGTGTTGCTGTTCTCGATCTGGGTTGCGGGACGATTAGCGGTAAGCGTTTCGGCGTGGATCGGCTGGGGCTTGGCAGCGGCGATCGATTCGCTGTTCCTGATCGTGCTTGCGGCGGCAGCGGCGCGCGAGATCATTGCCGGCAGGAAGTGGGGAAACCTCCAGATCGTCGTCATTGTCAGCCTGCTGGCCGCTGGAAACCTCGCGTTTCACCTGGAGGCGCATTTCGCGGGGCACGCTGAATACGCAACGCATGGCGGTGTCGCCATGGTGATCGTCCTGATCGCGCTCATCGGCGGACGAATCATTCCGAGTTTCACCCGCAACTGGCTGGCGCGGCAGGGGCCGGGCAAGATGCCGTCGCCGTTCGGCCGCTTCGACGCGGCGACGATGGCCTTTACGGTGCTCGTACTTTCGCTCTGGGTGGCACGACCGCATGGCCGGACCACCGGCGTGCTGCTGATCGCCTGCGGATTGATGCACCTTGTTCGCCTGGTGCGCTGGACCGGCTACCGCACGTTCGCAGACCGGCTGGTGCTGATCCTGCATGTCGCCTATGCATTCATCCCGGCCGGTTTCATCCTCGCCGCGCTCGCGGCGTTCGACTTGATTGCACCGAGCGCCGGGATCCACGCATGGACGGGTGGTGCGATCGGCACCATGACGCTCGCGGTGATGAGCAGGGCCACGCTAGGTCACACCGGCCGGCAACTGGAGGCATCCATGGCGACGCACCTGATCTATGCGTCGGTCATTGTCGCTGCTCTGGCGAGGATCTGCGCGGCGCTGGAAGTCGATCATACCCAGGCGTTGCTGGCTGTTGCCGGCATGGCCTGGGCTGCGGCATTTCTCGGATTCGCCGCCGCCTATTCGGGAGCGTTCTGCTCGCCGCGCCGCTTCTGACAAGCTCTGAGCCGGCCACAAACCAAGGCGCCGATTCGGCCGCCGTCAGTTCGTTCGGCTCCAGGTGTGCTTGCAGGGCGGGGACGAATGGTTCGGCGCGCTTGCCAGCTCGCGATGATCGTCCGCCAAATGTATCACCTCGACGCAGTCGGCGTTGAGGCGCTCGTTGTCGACCAGCCGTTCCGCCAGCACCAGCGCCTGGGATGGGCCGTCCGACTGGACGTCAACCTCGCGCTGGAGGCACTTGAAACTATGGCCGTCCGAATTCAGGAGATCCTTGTAGAAGGAGACGCGGTAACTGTTCATCTTGCCCTCCGGCATCCGGTCGAGGTTTTGCGCTCAGGCGTCCATGTCGGCCAGCCGCTGGCGATTGCGCAGCACGATCTGACGGGCGCTCGAAAACACCAGGACGCCCTGGTCGCTGAGCTGTGAAAGCGTGCGCGAAACGGTTTCCAGCGTCAGCCCGAGATAGTCGCCGATGTCGCGGCGGCACATCGGCAGCGCCATCATGCCGGCCTTGGCCAGCCTACGATCCATCTCCAACAGGAAGGTGGCAACCTTTTCCATCGCGGTCTTGCGGCCGAGAAGCAGCATGTGATCTTCGGCGTGCCGGAGCTCGCTGGCTGTCATGGTCCAGAGATTGTGGGCAACCTTTACATTCGATCCTGCAGCGGCTTCCAGGTTGTGGCGCTTGACCAGCCGGACCGTGGTGTCGACGATGGCTTCGGCAGTCAGTCGATGGGCCGATCCGGAATAGAGGCCGAACACGTCGCCCGGCAGCAGGAACGCGCCGATCTGGCGCCGCCCGTCATTGAGAAGCTTGTAGGTGCGCACGGCACCACGGATCACCTGATAGACGTATTCGGAAGGCTCGCCTTCGCCGTAAATTTCCTCGTCCTTGCGGTAGGAATACTCGGTGGCGATCACGCCCGTGCAACTGGCGATCAGGCTGAACTGGTCGATGGCGGGCGCCGCCTGGGGGCTGGAGGCGCGGAAACTCTTGGCTGCCGGCGGGGTGTTGATCGTCTGAGTGAGCATTTGCCATCTCCTCGATGCGGGATGGCTTTGTGTAAGAGTGATTTCTGCGGCCCGATATTTCGGTCGATATCCTAAGGGCCCCCCCGTACGGGATCATACGGAGTTGACCACGGCCCACTCTTCAGCGTTGGCCCGTAGCGTCGCGCGCATCGATGGCGTTCCGAACGCACTCGACCAGATTTTCCTCGAGATTGGGCTTCAAAAGTACCTGACGTACCCCGGCCGAACTGGCCTTGGCCGAGATATTCTCGTCCGGATACCCCGTGATCATCACGATGGGGGTCGAGACATCGAGGCGCCGCAGTCGTTGCGCCAGCTCCAGACCGTCGATATCGGCCATCTTGTAGTCCACGACGAGGCAATCCGCCCCATGCCGGGTGGAGGAACCAAGTAAAGCCGATCCGCTGCGAAACGTTCGTACGTCGAACCCTTCGGTCTCCAGGAGAAATCGCAGCGATGTCCGGACGTCGTAGTCGTCATCGACGACGTAGACCATCGTTTTTCTAGGCGGAGAGCCTGTACCGCCTTCATTATCCGGGCTGTTTTGGGCAACAATCATCCAGACAAGTTAGCCGGTTTGCCCGTCCCCGATTTGACTTGGCTCAATCTTTGACGAACCCCGCCCGGATCGCGAACCGGACCAGTTCGGAAAGATTGCCGGCCTGCATCTTGGTCATGACGTTCGCCCGGTAGACCTCGACCGTGCGCGGGCTGATATCGTATTCCCTGGCGATCGTCTTGTTCGACTGCCCCGTCACCAGCCCCTGCATCACCTGGCGCTCGCGCTGGGTGAGGCTCGCCACCCGCGCTGCCATGTCAGCCGAGGCCGCATCGTTTGTCGAGCCGTACTCTTGCTCCGAAAGCGCGGTCTCGATCATTCCGATCAGCCGCTCGTCCTCGAATGGCTTTTCGAGGAAATCAAGCGCGCCCAGCTTCATCGCTTCGACCGCCAGCGGAACGTCGCCATGACCGGTCATGACGATCACGGGAAGCTTTCGCGCGCCCGAATTTACCCGGCGCAGCAATTCCATCCCGTCGATGCCGGGCATGCGCACATCCGTGACCACACAGCCGGGCTCCAGCTTTGCGAGTTCGTCCAGAAACACCTGCGCGGAATCGAAAACTCTCACACGGAAGCCAGCCGAGCCAAGCAGGAAATCCAGCGAGTCGCGCATCGCCTGATCGTCGTCGATGACATAAATGTTCCTATCCCGCGGCATCGATCATATCCTTCGCAGGCGCAGCGGGGAGGGTGAAGCGGAACGTGGCGCCGCCGGATTGGTTCGTTTCAGCCCACATCCGGCCGCCATGCGTTTCGATGATCGTTCGGCTGATCGACAGACCGACGCCCATGCCGGTTTCCTTGGTGGTGAAAAACGGCTGGAACAGGTTTGCAAGGTCATCGCCGGCGAAGCCGGAACCGGTGTCCGAGATGGCGATTTCAATCATGTCATCTGCGGCCCTGGTGTTTGAGGCGATCAGTTCGCGATGGGTCGAAGGCGCCATCGCTTCCAGCGCATTGCGGAACAGGTTGACCAGAACCTGCTGAATCTGGACCCTGTCGGCTAGCACCAGATCGCACGACGGATCCAGATTGAAGCGCAGGATTACGCCCTGTTCCCGGGCGCCGGTGAGCCCGAGAGCGCCGGCCTCTTCGACCATCTTCGAAAGGCTCTCGACCCGCTTCTCGGACTCCTCGCGCGCGACGAAGTTGCGCAATCGCCTGATGATGTCGCCGGCGCGGATCGCCTGCTCTGCGGCGCGATCGAGAGCGGCTTCGATCTTCTGCGCATTGGCATCGGTGCTGCCCGCCAGCAGGCGGCGCGAACCCTTCATGTAGTTGCTGATCGCCGAGAGCGGTTGGTTGAGCTCGTGGGCGAGGGCGGATGCCATCTCGCCCATGGCACTGAGGCGGGAGACGTGGACCAGTTCGGATTGCAGTTCCTGCAACCGTGCCTGGGTTTGCTGCTGCTCAGTCAGGTCGCGGACGAAGCCTGTAAAGTAGGGTTTTCCACCCGACTGCATCTCGCCGATGGTGAGATGCATCGGAAACGTAGTGCCGTCCTTGCGCATGCCGGTCACGATGCGGCCGATGCCGATAATGCGTCGTTCACCGGTCTTCAGGTAGCGGGCGAGGTAGCCGTCATGGCGGCTGCGATCCGGCTCCGGCATCAACTCGCTGATGTTCTTTCCGATCGCCTCGGGCTCGGTGTAGCCGAACTGACGCTCGGCGGCGCTCGAGAAAAACTGCATGATGCCATGCTCGTCGATCACAATCATCGCATCCGGGACCGTATCCAGGATCGAGCGAAAATGCCTCTCGCGGATCCTGACGGCGTCCTCGAGGCGCTTCTCATGGTCGATATCGATCACGACGCCGCTGAGCCGCGCAGGGACGCCACCGGATCCGTTGACGACGGCGCCGAGTGCGCGCACCCAATGACCTTGCTCCGACCTGGGCAGCCGGTACTGAACGTCGAAATTGCAGCCGGTGCCGATCGACTGCTCCAGGGCTGTTGCCGTGCGTTCGCGATCGTGTGGATCCAGCAAAGCCAGGAAAAGTTCGTAGTCGACGGGCGTATCGGGCGCGACGCCGAAAAGCGCTCGGGTGGTGTTGGACCAGTCCAGCTTCCGGGTTGAAAAATCCAGATCCCAAGTGCCGACGCCTGACCGCTCGGCCCCGCTGCGCACATTTTTGTCGAGCGGATCCTGATTCCGGAATGGTCGGTCGGCGTCAATCATGCTTCGCTTTCGAGAGCCTTCTGCCATGCCAGACCATGCTCCGATGGAGCACGCGAAAGCAGGCAGGACGATTTTTCTATTAGCATCTACCGCATTGAAATAGAACGAAATTCGCACCAATTGGGGCGCCGTGGCGCGCCGACGCGAACGCCGCGTCGCTGCGACCTGAAGCCCTTGATCTAGGTCAGTTTCGATCCGCGACGGGTCGCTAGGATGCCGTCTCGTGGCTGAACGCTCGTTCGGCATTTCGCGCCAAGACGTGGAGCAGGCAATGGACTACAAAACTGTCATGGTGGGCCTGGCGTTGGACGGGCCGAACGATGCCTGCCTTAGGGTGGCCGGCGATCTCAGCGAACGTTTCGGCGCGCGCGTCGTCGGCGTTGCTGCCTCGGACCTCCGGCCGCCAATGTATTTTGCGGAAGGCGACTTTGCGCAGAAGCTGCTCGATGAGGAGACGGCCGCTGTCCAGACCCGGTTGTCGGATCTTGAGGCTGAGTTTCGTACCGCGATCGGGAAGCGCGCCGCGTCGATGGAGTGGCGTTCGGCTCGGGCGCTGCCGGTGCCGTACATGCTGCAGCAGGCGAGGGCCGTTGATATCATCGTGGTCGGCGCACGATCGGAAACCATGGTCGATCCCCTCGCGGCGCCGGATCCGAGTGATCTGGTGATGCAGGCAGGCAGGCCGCTCATCGTGGTGCCGGCAGCCGTGCAGTGGCTGGATCTGAGGAGCGTTCTGGTGGCCTGGAAGGACGTGCGCGAAGCGCGCCGGGCCGTGTTCGACGCGCTGCCGATCCTGGCGGCCGCAAAGGAAGTCACGATCGCGGAAATTCCCGAGCAGGACACCGATCGCGCCGATGCAATGTCGCGGGTTGCCGACGTGGCAGCCTGGCTGCGCACTCACGGCATCGTGGCCCACACGAGCGTTCCCGAGGCGCCCATGGACGTCAGCGAACAACTGGACAAGATCGCCGCCCACGTCGGAGCCGGCGCCGTGGTTGCCGGTGCCTATGGACACTCGCGCTTCCGCGAATGGGTGCTCAGTGGTGTAACGCGCCATCTCGTAACCGAATCGCGCCGCTGCGCATTGCTGTCGCGCTGAGGGTCGGATGATGAGGGCTAGCCGTGCATAGATTTCTCGAAGCCACCGCCGGGCAGTTCATGACGCGTACGGTGAAGACGGTCACCCGCGACACCTCCATGCGTGAATTGCAGAGAATGTTCGACGAGGATGGCTTCAACTACTATCCGGTCCGCGAGGGCGAGGACATCGTCGGCGTGGTGAGCAATTTCGACTTTCTGAAATGCTTTGCTTTCAGCCCTAGTCGCATGGTCCCCGCCTACGACGAATTGCTGTCGCGGACAGTGGCGGACATCATGACGCCGGAATTCATCTATGTCGATCCGGGGACGAAGCTGACGCGGGTATTGCAATTGATGGTGGATCACCGGATGAAGAGCGTTCCTGTGCTCGATGCCAACCAACGGTTGGCAGGGATCATATCGCGCGAAGACATCATGCGGGCGGTGACCGAGAGCGCGCGCGTGTAGTCCGATCGGTGGCGCGCGCCTAGCCGCCTTTCGCCATCTCGATATCTTCGGGCGACTGCAGATACATCCCGGACATGACGTCGACCCAACTCAGATGGTCGTGAACCTTCTTCACGCCGGCAACGTTTTCGGTGGCAACGATGGCCGCGTGCCGGGACTCCTCGTCGGTGATCACGCCGCTGAGATGGACGATGCCGTCGCGCACGATGACATTGAGGCCGAACGGGCTCCAGTCGTGCTTCTCGAGCGCCTGGATGATGCGGCTGCGGATATGGTCGTCATCGGCCGTCGGATCGGGAATTTCGCGGGAGAGGCTTGCAACCGCGTGCAGCAGGTTGGCGCGCGACACGATCCCCACGAGCTTGCCGTCGCGCATCACCGGCATGCGCTTGATGCCGTTGGCCTCCATCGCATTGACGATTTCTTCCAGCGTCGCTTCCTCGGCGATGGTGAGCGGATCGCGGGTCATGACCTCGGAGACCTTGCGGCCGTGCTCCCGAACGTATTGGGTCGCGTCGGTGCCCATCAGAAACTTGAGCCAGCGGCTGCGCTTGCGCTGCGTGCCGATCTCGCTGCGCCGAATGAAGTCGCCTTCCGAAACGATCCCGACGAGCTTGCCGGCCGCATCGACAACCGGAAGGCCGCTGACATGGTGCTTAAGCATGATATCGGCAGCTTCCAGGATGGTGGAGTCCGGCGTGACGGTGACAACGGCACGGGTCATGATCTGATGAGCACGCATATGACGGTCTCCTGTTTCATGCCTTCGAAAAGCGGCGGAGCGCTCCAAGCGCCCCGCCGGTTTCGTTCAGGCAGCGGCGGTCTTGATCTCGATCTGTTTGGTTTGCTTGGGGGCCGGCTTCTGCACGGTTACCTTTAGTACACCATTGGCGATTTCAGCCGAGATGTCCTCGACCTTGACTCCGGAGGGGAGTTCGACTGACCGCGAGAACGAGCCGTAGCTGCGCTCAACCAGATGATAATCCTTGTTCTTCTCTTCGCGCTCGTTCTTCTTCTCGCCACGGATGGTCAGGAGGTTCTCGGCCACGTTGAGTTCGACGTCCTTCTTCTCCAGCCCCGGAAGCTCGGCCGTAATTTCGATCGCCTTGTCGGTTTCGCTGATATCCATGCTCGGCATCGTCGTCGTGGCGAAGCCGGGGATGTTGCGCGTAACGCCATCGAACAGCCGGTCGATCTCCTGCTGCAAAAAGGAGAATGGATTGGTGTCGCGGCGGGTGATGGCGCGCTGGGTTCCAACCGGAACCACCGGTTTCGTATCCATGGAGTGCCTCCTGGTTAAAGCCGTACTGGCAACGGCATGGTAGAAGATGGCGAACAGTGCCTGTTTGATGAGGATCAAACTTCCGCCGTCACGCCGCGGATAAGGTTGCATACGCCCGCTTGAGGATATCAGCCGAATGTACGCCATGGTCCTGCCAGGGCCCGGAGCGCCGCTCCGGTTCGAGCCGCGCGAGGATCCGTCACCCGGTCCTAGTGAGGTGCGTATCAAGGTCAGCGCCTGCGGCGTGTGCCGTACCGATCTGCATGTCGTCGATGGTGACTTGCCTGACATAGCCTATCCGATTGTTCCCGGACACGAGGTCGTCGGTCGGGTGGATGCGCTTGGCGCCGGTGCAACTGACTTGCAGGTCGGCGAACGGGTCGGCGTTCCCTGGCTGGGCTACACCTGCGGCGAATGTTTCTATTGCCGGAATGACCACGAAAACCTGTGCGACCGCCCGCGCTTCACCGGCTACACCCGCGACGGCGGCTTTGCCACGCATCTGGTCGCGGACGCGCGCTATTGCTTTCCGCTCGGCGAAGCCGGCGACGACGTCGCCATCGCGCCTTTGCTTTGTGCGGGCCTGATCGGCTGGCGCTCGCTTGTCATGGCGGGAGATGGAAGGCATCTCGGCATTTTCGGCTTCGGCGCGGCCGGGCATATCGTTGCGCAGGTGGCCCGATGGCAGGGCCGCGCGGTCTACGCGTTCACACGCGCGGGCGATGTCGAGGCGCAGGATCTGGCGAAATCGCTGGGTGCAGAATGGGCCGGGGCCGCGGAAGACCCGCCGCCGGTTCCGCTCGATGCGGCCATTATCTATGCTCCGGTCGGCGCTCTCGTTCCGCTGGCGCTGCGAGCCGTGCGGAAGGGTGGGCGGGTGGTCTGCGCCGGCATTCACATGTCGGATATTCCTTCGTTTCCTTATCAGATCCTCTGGGGCGAACGGCAGGTGCTATCAGTCGCCAACCTGACGCGCCGCGACGGAATCGAATTCTTTGACGTCGCGGCGCGAGCGGCCATCAAGACGCACACCTCTGTGTTTCCGCTACGGGAGGCGAACGAAGTCCTTTCAAAGTTACGCGCCGGGCGGATCACCGGCGCGGCCGTGTTGCAGCCGTGACCGAACCGACCAGTGCCGGCACAACGGCGGCTGAACGCGACCAGCAAGCCGTGCTCGATTTTCTCGATGGCTCGCGCTTTGGGGTGGCAAAAGGCGGCAAGCGCATCGATACCCACGCCTCCATGATATTTCTTGGCGGCGATACGGCGTTGAAGATCAAGCGGGCTGTCCGGCTGCCGTTCCTCGACTACTCGACGCTGGAGAAGCGAAAGCGCGCCTGCGAGGAGGAACTGAACGTTAATGCCGGCAATGCGCCGGAACTCTACCGCCGCGTCATTGCCATCACGCGCAATTCCGACGGGATACTCGAGATCGACGGATCCGGCACGCCGTTCGAATGGGCGGTCGAGATGATGCGGTTCGACGAGGAGAAGTCGCTCGACCTCCTGGCTGCGCTGGGGACCATCGATGCGTCGCTGGCGATCGCCATCGCGGACGCAATTTCCAGATCCCACGACAACGCACCGCGCACCGATGGCGCATCCTGGCTCGCTTCGATTCCAACCCTGATGGACCGCAATACAGCGAAATTTCGGGCGGTACGTAGCGTTGATGCCGCTGCCGTCGACCGGCTCGATGCCGCAAGCCGCGACTTTCTCAGGAGACATCGGGACCTCCTTAAGCAGCGGGCAGCGCAAGGGTTCGTGCGCCGTTGCCACGGCGATCTGCATCTCGCCAACATCGCGCTGGTGGATGGCCGGCCGTTGCTGTTCGACGCCATCGAATTCGATCCCGTGATCTCGACCACGGATATTCTCTACGATCTCGCATTTACGCTGATGGACCTGATCCACTTCAATCAGCGTGCAGCGGCAAACGCGGTTTTCAATCGCTATCTGGCGCAGGCGTCGGCTGAAAATATCGACGGCCTTAGCCTGTTGCCGCTGTTCCTGTCGTTGCGGGCCGCGATCCGGGCGCATGTACTGTTCACCAAGAGCGAGCAGGCAAAGGACGGTCAAACGGCTCGACGGGATGCCTTGCGCTATTTCGATCTGGCCGCGCGTCTCATCATGCCGAAGCCGCCGACGCTGGTTGCGATCGGCGGTCTGTCGGGGACAGGAAAGTCGGTGCTCGCACGAGGGCTAGCCGGGCTGATCGAGCCGCCGCCCGGCGCGCTCATCGTCCGTTCGGACGTCGTTCGCAAGAATCTCTTTAGGGTCGGGGAAACTATCGCGCTGCCGAAGGCGGCGTATCAGGCCGACATCACAGCAAGGGTGTATGACACACTGTCGAATACCGCGGAACGTGCTCTCGCCCAGGGCTGCTCGGTCGCGCTCGATGCAGCCTACCTGCGGGAGGCCGAGCGGGCAGGGCTGGCCGACCTGGCCCGCAGGCACGGCGCGCGCTTCGTCGGCCTGTTCCTGACGGCAAACCTGGCAACCCGGCTGGCCCGGATCGAGCAACGCAAGGACGATGCATCGGACGCAACCCGGGAAGTTGCCCTGATGCAAGAGGACCTGACCATCGGCACGATGGATTGGCACATGGTTGATGCTTCCGGCACACCCGACCAGTCGCTGTCGAACGCCCGCGAACTATTGCTCGAGCCGGCCATCCCACGGCCTTGATACACCTCAATGTGCGGTCGAAGCCAGTCGCTATCGTTTGCCGAACGTCTTGAAATCTGAGGGAAACTGTCATGGCGGAACTATCTGAACGGGCTGTATCGTATTTCCCGCAGTCGGCCGCCGATGGGGAGGCGGAAGCCAACAGACTGAACCAGAGCGCACTGGAGTTCCTGTTCGGCGCACAAAGGATGCTGTTTGAGGAATTCGTTTTCTTGACCGACGAAATGCTGGAACGAACGCGGACCGAAACGCAGCTTTTCACCGAGTTCGTGGCGAAGATGGCGGGTGCGCATTCCGTCAAGGACGTCAAAACAATGTGCGAGGAATGCGGCCAGCATCAGCTCGAGTTCTTTCGTCGCGACTCCGAACGGCTGTTCAGGCATGGCGAGCGAATGATCGCCACCACTTCGAACCTGATCCACGGCCGTCGTTGAACTGCTTGGCAAACAATCATGCAACCGAAATCGATGCTGCCGGCGGCGGAAGTGACGGTCTTGCCGCTTCGGGCGCGCGCTGCGGATCAGGACGACCGGCAGTCTGTTCTACCGACGGAACAGCCGGCTGTGCCGGTAACGCGCGACAGTGAGACCTATCAGGCCGATCGAGCCTTTCATGCGATGCTGGCGCGCTTCACGGGCGGCATTTCCCCGGCGGCACTGCTGATGGCCTATGCCGATTGGCTTTCGCATCTCGCCGCAGCGCCGCAGCGGCAGATCGAGATTGCACAGGACGCGCTGATCGAAGCGAAGCGCCTGTTTGACGCTGCCCAAAACATGCACTCGCCCGAGCGGGGGCCGTGGTCACTGATCAAGCCACAAGTACAGGACAGGCGTTTCGACCGCCCGGAATGGGAACAGCCGCCGTTCAATCTGATGGCGCAGGCGTTTCTCCTCGGTCAACAATGGTGGCACAATGCCACCACGGGCGTACGCGGCGTCGCGAAGCAGAACGAGGCGATCGTCGAGTTCTCGGTCCGGCAGATGCTGGACGTGCTGTCGCCATCGAATTTTGCCGCGACCAATCCGGAGGTGCTGCGAAAATCGTTCGAGAGCGGTGGCAAGAACTTCGTACGGGGCTGGCAGAACTTCTGCGGCGATTGGGTCCAACTGCTGTCGGCGGGGCTTGCGCCGGTCAAGACCGGCGATTTCGTCGTCGGCGAAACCGTCGCGACTTCGCGCGGCAAGGTCGTGTTCCGCAACGATCTGATCGAACTGATCCAGTACTATCCCACCACCGCAAAGGTTCACCGGGAGCCGATCCTGATCGTGCCGGCGTGGATCATGAAGTACTACATCCTTGACCTGTCGCCGCAGAATTCGCTGGTAAAGTATCTCACCGGTGAAGGCTTCACCGTCTTCATGATCTCGTGGCGAAATCCGGATGCCGCCGACCGTGACGTCAGCTTTGATGATTACCGGAAGCTCGGCGTCTCGGCTGCTCTCGACAGGATTGGCGAGATCGTGCCCGGTCGCCAGGTCCATTCACTGGGCTACTGCCTGGGCGGTACGCTGCTGTCGATCGCAGCCGCGACCATGGCGCGAGACGGAGACAATCGCCTGAAGTCGATCAACCTGCTTGCCGCGCAAACTGATTTTACCGAAGCCGGCGAACTGACGCTGTTCATCAACGAGAGCCAGGTCGCGTTTCTCGAGGACATGATGTGGGAACGTGGCGTGCTCGACACCACGCAGATGGCGGGTGCGTTTCAGTTGTTGCGCTCCAACGATCTGATCTGGTCGCGTCTGACGCATGACTATCTGATGGGAGAGCGGACCGCGCGCAGCGACCTGATGGCCTGGAATGCGGATGCCACCCGCCTGCCATACCGGATGCACTCGGAATATCTCCGCAAACTGTTTCTCAACAACGACCTCGCCGGGGGCCGATATCTCGTCGAAGGCAAGCCGATTTCGCTGTCGGATATCCGCACGCCGATGTTCGTGGTCGGCACCGTTCGCGATCACGTCGCGCCGTGGAAATCCGTCTACAAGATTCACTATCAGGTCGATGCCGACGTGACCTTCGTTCTCACCAGCGGCGGTCACAATGCGGGAATCGTGGCGCCGCCTAACGAGCCGGGCCACTCCTATCGGGTGAAAACGGAGATGGCGCACGCGACCTATACCGGCCCCGACCAATGGCTCAGGACGGTGCCATCGGTCGAGGGGTCGTGGTGGCGGGAGTGGACGAAGTGGCTGGCCGCGCGATCCGGCGAGCCATCGCAGCCGCCGCGTATGGGCAAAAATTCCGAGGAGGGCAATCTGCCCGACGCGCCCGGAGATTACGTTCGTCACTGACTTCGTCGCAGTTCCAATCCAGGTCCTGTCATCGGTCCGAGACGGTGCGCGACTATCATGCCGCGCCAAGAACACATTGCGTGGGATACCTTTACAGGGACCGCGATCTACGGGGTATCACCGATGTCGACCTATCGTCTGAAAAACCTGCTTTGCCCGCGTTCCGTCGCGCTGGTCGGCGCCAGCCCGCGCCATGGCTCGGTCGGCCGCGCCATTCTGGACAATATCCGCAAGGCCCAGTTCAAGGGCGAGTTCGGCCTCGTCAATCCGCGCTATCCCGAGATCGACGGTGTCGCAACCGTCGGCAGCATCCAGGAACTGGCGTTTGCGCCCGAACTTGTCGTGCTAACCACACCTGCCCAATCGATCGCGGGACTCGTCGATGAGGCAGGCCGTCGCGGCGCCGCGGGTGCGGTCATTGTCAGCGCCGGGCTCAACCATGGTGCGAAGGCGCTGGCCGACGCCGCAGAGCGGGCCGCACAAAAATACGGCATGCGGCTGATTGGTCCAAATTGCCTCGGCATCATGATGCCCGGCGTCAGCCTCAACGCCAGCTTCTCCGCGCATATGCCGGCGGCGGGCAATCTGGCACTGATCTCGCAGTCCGGCGCCATCGCCGCCGGCATGGTTGATTGGGCCGCGCAACGCTCCGTCGGCTTTTCCGGCATCGTTTCGATCGGCGACCAACTCGATGTCGACATTGCCGACCTGCTCGATTACTTCGCCCTCGATGAAAAGACCCACGCCATCCTTCTCTACATCGAAGCCATCAAGGACGCGCGCAAATTCATGTCGGCGGCGCGCGCGGCTGCCAGGGTAAAGCCCGTCGTCGTCGTCAAATCCGGTCGTTTGGCGCAAGGCGCCAAGGCCGCTGCGACCCACACCGGAGCATTGGCAGGCGCGGACGCTGTCTATGATGCCGCCTTCCGGCGCGCGGGCATGTTGCGGGTGTCTGATCTGCGCGAGCTGTTCGACTGCGCAGAGACCCTCGGGCGGGTCAAATCCCTGCCGGGAAAACGGCTTGCGATCCTGACCAATGGTGGCGGTATCGGCGTGCTGGCCGTCGACCGGCTCGTCGAATTAGGTGGTGTTCCAGCCGACATATCGCCTGCGATCCATAAGAAGCTGGATGCGGTACTGCCCCCGACATGGTCGAAATCGAACCCGGTTGATATCATCGGCGACGCCGATGCCGCACGCTATGCCGTGGCGCTCGAAGCGCTACTCGCCGACCCTGATAACGACGCGGTACTGGTGATGAATGTACAGACCGCGATTGCGCGGGCCGATGAAATCGCCGCAGCCGTGACCGGTGTGGTCGAGAAGTATCGCGCCGAACATCGCATACGGCCCAAGCCGGTACTCGCAGTCTGGGTCGGCGCGGACCAGTCGATCGGCAACGTGCTGAGCGGCGCCGGTATTCCCAACTATCAGACCGGAGGTGACGCCGTCCTCGGCTTCATGCATCTCGTTCGACACCACGAGGTGGTGGAAATACTGGCGCAGGTTCCGCCTGCCATGCCGGCCGACTTTGCCCCCGACAAGGAGGCTGCACGAAAGGTCGTTGCAGCGGCGCTCGCCGATGGGCGCTCTTGGCTCGATCCGATCGAGGTCAAGCGGCTGCTCGACGCCTATGACATCGCGTTCGTGCCGACGTTCGCCGCCGCCGATGCCGAGGAGGCTGTCTCCCACGCCACCGAGCTATTTGCCCAAGGCTCCACCGTCGTGCTCAAGATCATGTCGCGCGACCTCGTGCACAAGTCCGACGTTGGTGGCGTCGTGCTCAATCTCACCAGCCCCGACGCCGTCCGCAAGGCCGCGGCGGATATCCTCGCCCGGGCGAAGTCGTTGCGGCCGGACGCCCGCATTTCGGGCGTGATGGTGCAGGCGATGGTGGTGCGGGCCAAGACGCGTGAACTCATTCTCGGGCTTGCCGACGACCCGACCTTCGGAACCGTGGTCGTGTTCGGCCGTGGCGGCACTGCCGTGGAGATCATCAACGACAAGTCGTTGTCGCTTCCACCGCTGGACCTGCATTTGGCGCGCAGGCTGATCGAGCGCACCCGCGTCTCGCGACTGCTGCGTGCCTACCGCGACGTGCCGGCAGTGAAGCATGACGCCGTCGCGATGGTCCTTGTGAAGCTCGCGCAGATGGCTGCCGACATTCCTGAAATCCGCGGGCTCGACATCAACCCGCTGCTCGCGGACGAAACCGGCGTACTCGCGGTGGACGCGCGCGTCGTGGTCGGGCACGCGGAGCCCAAGTTTCGCGGTTCAGGCCATGCGAATTTCGCCGTGCGGCCCTATCCCTCGCAATGGCAGCGCCACATCACGGTCAAGGAGGGCTGGCGGGTATTCGTTCGGCCGATCCGGCCCGAAGACGAGCCGCTGATCCATGAGATGCTCAAACACGTCACCATGCACGATCTGCGGTTGCGGTTCTTCGCGCCGATGAAGCAGTTCTCGCATGAGTTCATCGCCCGTCTGACACAGCTCGACTACGCGCGCGCCATGGCTTTTGTCGCATTCGACGAGGCGAGCAACGAAGTGGTGGGCGTGGTCAGGATCCACTCGGACTCGATCTACGAGACCGGCGAATACGCCATCCTCCTGCGATCTGACCTCAAGGGGAGGGGACTCGGCTGGACGCTGATGCAGATGATCATCGAATATGCGAAGTCCGAGGGACTGAAGACCATCTCGGGCGACGTGCTATCCGAAAATACGGTCATGCTGGCGATGTGCCGCAACCTGGGGTTCGAGGTCAAACCCGACCCGGTCGAGCATGAAATCTGCAATGTCCGGCTAACGCTCTAGAGCCGTTTCCGTTCCGATTGAATCGGAACGGGGCTCCAGATTCTTGTTTTGACGCGTTTTCTTGACGCGAGCCGGTTTCCACTTCGCTGGAAAACGCTCTAACGATCCTCCAGCGCGCGCCGCAGCCGCCGGATGATGACGCCCCGCGCACGATCGTCTGCGGCGGCCTCGATTCGGTCGTTGATATCGAGCACGAGCCGCGACATGTCGTTGTGCCAGTCGAGCGCGACGACCGCTTCAGGCGCCAACCGCCTGCGGCGGCCCACCTCGAGCGGCGCCGGCACGCTGGCTGACAATTCGTAGATGTCGTCCAGCAGCGGCTGAAACACCCGGGCCGCAGGAATGATGCGCTCGGAAACACGTTCGGCGAGACCGGCAATGGCGGATTCCTCGCCATGCACGAGAAACAGGCCGCGCCGAATCGGGCGGCGTTCCGCGATCCATCGCGCCAGTTCCGATCCGTCGGCATGCCCGGAATACTCATCGATGGTACGTATCGTTGCCGCAACCTTGATCTCGTTGCCCTGGATACGCACGGCCGTGGCCCCATCGACGAGGAATCGGCCGAGCGTGCCCTGGGCCTGGAAGCCCACCAGCAGCACGGTGGCCCTCGCGTTCCACAGCCAGTTCCTGAGATGATGCCGGATACGCCCCGCGTCGCACATGCCGCTTGCGGCGATGACGATGTGGAAGCCGGTCAGCTTGGCAATTGCCTTGCTCTCCTCGACGGTCTCGGTGAACCGGAGCTGCGACGAGTTCAACAGCCGCTGGACGTCGACTTCGGGATCGAGACTTTCGGCATGCTTGCGAAACACCTCGGTGGCGCGGATCGCCAGCGGCGAATCCAGGAAAATCGGGGCGCTCGGAATGTGGCCGCGCTCCATCAGGTCGACCAGGTCGACGATGAGCTCCTGGGTGCGCTCGACGGCAAAGGCTGGAATCAACAGCGCGCCTTTGCGGGTTGCGGCGTCGCGGACTTCGCCGGCAAGGCGCGCGCGACGCTCGACAGGCGTCGTGGCCGGCCGATCCCTGTCGCCATAGGTCGCCTCCGAGATGACATAGTCGAAGCCCGATGGGGCGTCGGGATCCGGCTGCAGCAGTTTGGCATCGGGCCCGATATCGCCGGATGCGAGAATGCGAATTGGCTTTTCCAACGCAGCTCCATCGGCGCACTCGATCTCGATCGAGGCGGAGCCGAGCAGATGGCCGGCGTTCCAGTAGCGCGCACGAACGCCCGGAATCACATCGATCCATTTTTCGTATTCGACCGGGGTGAACGACTGCAACGAGGCGATGGCGTCCGCCTGGGTGTAGATCGGCGTGATTTCCTTGCGTCCGCGCGCGACGTTGCGCCGATTGAGCGTCAGCACCTCGGATTCCTGGATGCTGCCGGCGTCAGGCAACATGTAGGAACATAGATCGATGGTCCCGCGCGTCGCGTGGATTCGGCCGGCAAAGCCATTGCGCACGAGCTTCGGCAGCAGCCCGCTGTGATCGATATGGGCGTGGGTGAGCAACACGGCATCGACATCCGCCGGGCGGAATGGAAAGGCCCCGTAGTTCAGTTCCTTCAGCGTTTTCTGTCCCTGAAACAGGCCGCAATCGACCAGGAAACGTCCGGTGCGGGTTTCAAAAAGGTAGCAGGAGCCCGTGACGGTGCGAGAGGCGCCGCAGAACCTGACGGTTACACTCATCGCGAACTCTCCGTGGACACCTTTGCTTTCGCCGTGATCGCAATCATAGCCCAGCCGTGACCGACACTGCGTGCTGCCCGCCAATGGCATAGCCGCTGTTGCGCCTGGCGGCGGCGACGGCCAGATCCAGTTCCGCTTGGTCGTAGGCATGGATTCGGTAGAGCGGTTGACCCTGCTCGACCCGATCGCCGATCTTGCGGAACAGCTTGATGCCAGCGCCCTTGTCGATCGGGGCGCCCGCGGATCGCGCCAGCCGATTCAATCGCAGGCAATCGATCTCGGAAATGACGCCGTCGCCAGCGGCGCGGATGTCGAAAGAGAGCTTGCCGACGTCGTTGCGGCATGTCGAAGGCCCCTGCGCGTCGATGATTTCCTGCATCTTCTTCAAGGCTGCGCCGCTGTCGAGCAGTTGGCGCGCACGTGCGTATCCGGCGCCGCCCCGGAGTTGCGGGTCATACTCCAGAAGGTGTGCGGCGAGCCGCAGCGACTTTTCGCGCAGGTCGGCCGGGGCGCGCGCGTCGTTGGTCAGAACGGCCATGACGTCCTCGGCCTCCAGGACCGGGCCGATGCCGTTGCCGATCGGCTGGCGGCCGTCGGTCGTGATCACTTCCACGGCAATGCCGAACTGGTCGCCCACGAACTCGAACAGTTTGCGCAGGCGCATCGCTTCGCCGGCATTGGTGAGCTTTGCGGTCGGACCGACCGGCAGGTCGATCAGCAGATGGGTGGAGCCGGCCGCGAGCTTCTTCGACATGATCGATGCCACCATCTGCTCGGGGGTATCGAGGCACAATGGGCGTTCGACGGAAATGAGGATGTCATCGGCCGGCGACAGGTTGACGTGGCCGCCCCAGACCAGGCAACCGCGGCACGCCGCGACCACCTCCTTCATCTCCTCGACCGACACATCGACACGGGCCAGCACTTCCATGGTATCGGCAGTTCCGGCCGGGGAGGTGATGGCCCGCGAGGATGTCTTGGGAATGGTGAGCCCATGGGCAGCGACGATCGGGACCACGATCATGGAGGTGCGGTTGCCCGGAATGCCCCCGATGCAATGCTTGTCGACAACGACTGGGCTTGGCCACTTCAACTGTGTCCCGGCCACCGCCATCGCGTGGACCAAGGCGAGCATCTCGCGGCTGGTCACAAAGCTTGCCGAGCCGATCAGGAATGCGGCGATCTCCATGTCGGAATAGCGGTAGTGCGTAATGTCGCTGATGATGGCGTCGATGTCAGCCGGCTCGAATGTTCGACCCTGGATTTTGCTCCGAACCGCGTCGAGGCTCTCGGGCGGAGCGGCGGGGCTGACGGTCACGAGACTGCCCGCCGGTTCGGCAAAGCGGCGGAATGCAGGCTCGGAAAGCCCGATTTCGTCAGACCCGACCAGGGCGTCGTCGTCCGTGATCAGCAGCGTGGCAAGCAACACTTTGCAGCCACGCTGCAGTTCAACCCGGCTGAAGCCGCGGAATATCTCCGGCCGCAGCGCGCTCGAATGACGCGAAATCACCACGACGTTTTCGCGTCCGGTGTCCAGGCTGACTTGACGGATCTTCAACGGCGGGCGGGAATGATTTCCGTTGGAGTATTCGACCATCTGGACTCCCGCGGCGCGCCGAAAGCTTGAACCGTCGTCAATGCGAGAACATGATCGGAAGCGGCGGCTTCGACAACAGGCTCTTGGTGGCGCCGCCGAGGATGAACTCGCGCCATCGCGCGTGTCCGTAGGCGCCCATCACGAGCACGTCGACCTGATGCGACGCCACATAGGCCTCGAGAACCTCGCCGATCCCCTGACCCTTTGCGTCGACCTTGTCCAGCACTACGTCGATGCCGTGCCGCGCCAGGTTCTTTGCCAGTTCTTCGGCGGAATGCTTGGTATCCAGTTTCTTCTCGTTGATGACGGTAACGATGCGCACCTTTCTAGCCTTTTCGAGCATCGGCATCGCATCGGAAACCGCACGCGCGGCTGCGCGGCTGAAATCCCAGGCGACCGCAACGGTTCCAAGTTCAAATGGACGCGGGCGAGGGGCCTCGGGCAGAACCAGGGTCGGCCGGCCAGAGCCGAAGATCAGTGCTTCCGCGTACCATTGGTCGTAGCTTTCCGGCACCGGGACGATGGTGAGGTCGCGAAGCCGCGCATATTCCACCAACAAGTCCGGAACGTCGAACGTCAGGGATTTTTCGAGATGGCTTTCGTGCAGAACGCCGGCCTTGTCTGCGGCTACGTCGAATGCGGCCAACATGTCCTTGGCGCTCTTGCGGCTCTTTTCGGTCTCGCCCGCGATGATGCCGGGGACATTGGCGATCGAGCCGGAAAGGAAATGGCCGGGCACCTCCACGTGCACCTCGCAGGCAACAGCGGTAAGGTGAGCTCCGAGGCTTGAAGCGATCGAGACCGCCTCCTCGGCTACCGAGACCGGGGTCGGGTCGGGATAACTCGTCAGCGTCAGCAGAATATCCTTGAATGCCATGAGGCTCTCCTTTTCGAGATGCAATCTAGCGTCACCCCGGCGTGCGCGTTTGATCCAGCGCAAGGGGCGCGATTTGGCGCGTCGAGGGTCGCACGCGTGGGCGCAACATCTGCTTGAGTTGGGCGAGTGCGACCAGCGCGATCGCTCAAAGATACGATACCGATGTCACCCGATAGGTGTGCATTTTACCGCGCTCGTTGATCGAAACGTATTCGCCGACAATGAAGCGCTCGTCGGCAAAGTGATAGCCGACCTCGTCGGGCTGATTGGCTTCGCCGTCATAGTGGAAACCCCAGCCGCCACCCGGCCGGTGCACGAGATGGCCATGCAGGTCCTTTTCGTTCGGACGCTGGCGCACGACCCGGCAGGCCTCGCGGTGCTCCCGCCATAGCTTTGCGTCGATGCGGTCCTCGGAATCGAGCGGCGCCACGATGATGTAGGCCACCTCGGCATCGCCTTCGGGATGGCCCGGCTCGCGGGCCAGCGCGAGACGGAAATGCCGGAAGTGCGGCGGCAGGGAAGCATTCAGGATTGGCTTTGGCTGAATCTTGGACATTCGTTATAAGCTCCTTGGATTTTGCAGACAGCAGGCCGATGCCTCGCCTTGTCAGTTCGGCTCAGACGCAGCGGTTGCGGCGGGAGCGCTTGATTTCTTCAGGCTCCTGACGATCATCGTGATCAACGGCACCAGCACCGTCGGCAGCACGCTGTTCAGAGGATGATGGACCATGCCGGTGAACTGCATCTGCAGCGCACGGGCCTCGGCCTGCAGGGCGTCGACGGCCGAACCGTGAATTTCGGTCGCGAGTTCGAGGTCGCGGCCCGCAGGCGGCCTGCCGGCGATGACGAACAGCACCGCTGCGATCACGAAAT